>MCHG01000217.1_pt1 | contig 26522 bp, 29 predicted proteins | sample 787351 | NCBI WGS metagenome assembly MCHG01 (sample SAMN05430296, study PRJNA330682) | permafrost metagenome | biome: Cold desert; feature: permafrost; material: soil; isolation source: enrichment culture inoculated with soil incubated with H2/CO2 at 20 degrees... ... | reverse complement strand
AGTGGTTGGTAACTACAGACCCCCACAGTGGACTTTCACCACCTAGTCAATTGCCATGCCTGGCACACAAAAAAAATGTATGATCTCAATAACGATCATACACTTTTTAAAACGATTACTAAATATTGCTATGATTAAAACATTGGTACCACTGAACCTTTGTATTTGTCTTTAATAAATTTTTTCACTTTATCTGATTTTAATGCTTCTACAAGAGCTTTTAAGTCTTCTCTGTTTTCATCGCCTTCACGTACCACAAGTATATTTGCATATGTAGTCGCTGCTAAAGAATCTTTTTCTTCTTTCACTAATGCATCAGTGGCTACATTTAGGCCTGCTAGCAATGCATAATTCCCATTAATCACTGCTAAATCCACATCTGATAATGTTTTTGATACTTGTGCTGCTTCCATTTCTTGAATCTTGAATTTTTTAGGATTATCAGTAATGTCATTCTTTGTTGCAGTTATTCCAGCCTTTGGATCTACTTTGATTAATCCTGCTGATTCTAGAAGTAATAGCGCTCTAGCTTCATTCGTTGTATCATTCGGTACTGCTATTGTTGCACCCTCTTTTAAATCTGCTAATGCTTTCGTTTTTCCAGGGTATAGTCCAAGTGGTTCATAATGTATAGATGCTATTGAAACGAGTTTTGTATTATTTTCCTTGTTAAAATCATCTAAATATGGCTGATGTTGAAAAAAGTTTGCATCTAAATCTCCACTTGCTACTGTTAAGTTCGGTTGAACATAGTCAGTAAACTCTGTAATCTCTAAAGTGTACCCCTTTTCTTTTAACACTTCTTTTGCTACCTCAAGTATTTCTGCATGTGGCGTAGGAGACGCTCCTACCTTAATTGTCTTGTCGTCAGTCTTAGCACATCCAGCAAATGAAAATATTGCAAATACTGCAACGAATAATAATGTAATAATTTTTTTCATGTTGTTCCCCCTCTTTCTTTTCTTATTTTCTTTTATCTTGTTTATGGGCGTATTTCATCCCCATTTCTTGTAGCAACTGAACCAGCAATATTAATATAGCTACAGCTACAATCATAATATCCTTTTGACTTCTATAATAGCCATATCTGATGGCTATATCACCAAGACCACCTCCACCGACAATGCCTGCCATAGCAGAATAGCCAAGTACAGTAGTCGTTACAATGGTATAACCTATAATTAAAGAAGGTTTCGCTTCTGGTATCATCACTTTATATATAATCTGAAAGGGCGATGCCCCCATGGATAATGCAGCCTCAATAACGCCTTTATCTATTTCTTTAATAGAAGACTCTACTATTCTTGCGATAAAAGGAGCTGCAGATAATACAAGGGGTACAATTGTTGCTGTAGGGCCATATGTAGTTCCTGTAACGAATCTAGTAAAAGAAGTTACCATTACCAGTAGGATTAAAAAAGGTATAGATCTTGTAATATTAATAATCATATTTAATGGCGAATTTATCCATTTTACTGGAAGTATGCTATTCTTTTCAGTCACCACCGCTAATATACCTAAGGGAAGTCCAATAAGGTAAGCGATAAACGTCGCTACCAAAATCATGTATAATGTTTCTAATAAACCCATACCAATCATTGTCATTGTTGTACTATCCCACATAGTTATCCACCTCTTCTACAGTTAAATTTCTAGAATAAAGATACCTTACTACTTTCTCTGCAAGTACCTCATCACTGGGGAGTTGGATGACCATTTGTCCAAACGCCTTACCTTCTATATCTTTCATATCGGCGAAAAGGATATTTACTGGTGCTTTACACGCAAGGATCATCTGAGAGATGACCGGATCGTAAGACGAACTACCGTCAAATACAATACGACAACATCTTTTTCCCATATACTCCTCAACCTTTGTTCCTTGTGGATATACTAATCTTTGTGCTGGAGCTGTTTTTGGGTGAGTGAAAATTTCCTGCACTCTTCCTGACTCAGCAATCTTACTGTCATCGATAATCGCTACATGGGAACATATCCCCTCTATTACTGCCATTTCATGAGTAATAATAACGATGGTAATATTTAACCTTTTGTTGATATCTTTTAATAAGTCTAATATAGATCTTGTAGTGTTAGGGTCTAACGCTGATGTTGCTTCATCGCATAAAAGCACCTTGGGATTTGTAGAAAGTGCCCGTGCTATAGCCACTCTTTGTTTTTGACCACCGCTAAGCTGAGATGGATAAGCATTTTCTTTACTTTCAAGTCCTACTATTTCCAATAATTCCTTTGCCCTAATCTTAGCATCTGATTTACTTACTCCTGAAATTTCTAAAGGAAAACAAATATTTTGCAATACTGTTTTTTGCATCAACAAATTAAACTGTTGAAAAATCATTCCCATAGTACGTCTTAATTGTCTAAGATGTTTTTTTCTAAGCTTTGATAGATCTTGATTGTCAACAATTACGGTACCTTCTGTAGGAACCTCTAAAAAATTTATACACCGAACTAACGTGCTCTTACCCGCACCACTCATTCCGATAATGCCAAAAATATCCCCTTTGTGTATGGTTAAATTGATATTATCTAGTGCCTTTATTTCTCCATCTTTTGTGGTAAATGTTTTAGATAAATTTATAATCTCAATAATTTTTTCTTTCATATGTACTCCTATGATCGTTTATGTATTGACATATTTTACTCAGGTAATGTCTAATAATAATTATACCATGAATGTATTATATGACACTATCTACTTGTTGTAAACTTTTTTCAATATAAGTCTTATATGTTTTGTTGGTTTATAATGGATGTATGTATTTTTTTGGAATTAAAAACGATTTACTCATTGTTATGCGTATACAAAAGTCCCTAGACTTCTTAGCTAGAGACTCGTATTTATCCACGAATATCTAATTTTTAGGTGGCAATACCATCTTCATTTTATGAGGAAGTACACTCAAATCCAGTGGCATTGGTGGTCCTTCTTCACCGTCCATATCTGTAGTAACTTCAAAGCTTTCATCGATCTTCTCTATTCGTATTTTGTTGCTTTTTAGATGAAGTACATTCTTACTTTTTGTGTGGGTACCTCGTAGTACTTGGGCCAAGAGAACAGATAATTCATTTAAAGGACATGCTTTTATTGCGATTAGATCAAATAGACCATCATGCATAGATGCTTCTGGTGCTAATTTATGAAATCCTCCTGCTCCTCTTCCGTTCATGGCAATAAAAAAGTAAAACTGATCTTCATAAACTTCTTGATCATTGATTATTCTTAACTTTAAGGTTTTAAAGTTGGGCAACTCCTTAATTCCTGTAAAATAATAGGCGGCTCTCCCCATAAGGTTTTTCAGTTGTCTATCCGTATTTTGAGAAATATCCATAAACAAACCAGCGCCACAAGTATTTAAGAAATACTTGTCATTTGCCAAACCAATGTCTACTCTCTCTGTATGCATTAAAGCAAGATAATCTATAGATTCTTTTATATCTAAAGTCATACCCATATTATAGCAAATATCATTCATGGTTCCAGCGGGTATAACACCCAAAGGGATATTGATATTATAATTGATCAGACAGTTAACCACACAGTTAATTGATCCATCTCCACCAGCGATAATTAATGCTTCATAAATACTCATATCTCTATTTTGTAAGACATTTGTAAAATCTTCCTCACACGTCGTCCTGAAGATATGGACATCATAACCTTTATTTTGAAATACTTCGAGGAAGTAATCCAAATTTCCACTAAAACTTTTATTTCCTGATACAGGATTATAAATTAAGAAAATATATTTTTTCTCCATAAAACCTCCATATAACTCAACGATCTATTTTTACTATTCCTCATTGTTGTTATTATTTAACTTTGTTATGAAATCTATTCAATTAGAATTTATTTATTAAACAAAAATATTAAATCGATATTTTTGGAGGGCTTATGGTTCAATTTATTTTCTCAATAATTAACTGAACGATTACCTGCCAATCTAATAGCTTTCCACTTCCTACATCTCCACATGCAAGACGGCCTGACCCTGTTTCTAAAACTAGATAGTTGTATTTTTTTAATTTTTCTATATTGTCTTGTACTATAGGATTTTCCCACATAGCAGTATTCATAGCAGGAGCGATCATCACTGTGGACTTTGTGGCCATTAATGTGGTAAGTAACATATCATCAGCGATGCCACTAGCTAGTTTACCAATAAAGTTAGCAGTTGCTGGTACGATAACAAATAAATCTGTGTTTTGTGCTATAGATATATGCTCTGTATCCCATTTATCCACTTTATCAAACATATCAGTTACTACTTTGTTCCTAGAAAGGGTTTGAAAGGTAAGAGGCGTCATGAATTCTGTAGCATTTTTAGTCATGATAACATTTACCTCAAAACCTCTCTTCACTAGCTCATTTACAACTTCAGCAGCCTTATAACAAGCAATTCCTCCAGTTATCCCTATTGTGATGCTCTTTTTCATTGGTCCATCACACTCCCAAACATTGTCTCTACAAGGCCCTTGGCTATTTCTTCTTTGGTAGTGAAATTTGCTTTAACCATTCCCTTTTTTAGCAATATGGCCTTATGATTTTTATCATTAATGTCCTTCAAATCATTTGCAAGAACAAGGCTACATTGATTGTCTTCTCCTAATTTTGTTGCCACTTCAATCAATCGACCTGAAGAGACATGATCTAGTAATTTAAAGCCTACTAAAAAAACGTCTTTATCATATTCTTTAATTAAGGATATTACTTTTGGGGTTCTCTTTAATCCTACTAGAACATCTTTTTGAGAAGAAATCTTTTGATCCTTTTCCAATATACTCTTAGGATTTTCTAGTATACACTTTATCTTTTCTTCAATATTTTTTCCCAGGTCACTCTTTATTACAGTGGCTAGCTCACTTGCTAGAGCGTCTATTTGTGCTGTATATGAAACTGTAAAATCAGATACTGCCATAGCATGAATGAAATAATGTACTTTATATTGCCCAAAAATTTCATCAATGGTATCTATTACACTTTGTGTATCTGTCACTGGATAATATATAACTTTTTTCGTTGTTATTTCTGGTTTTTTCGCTTGTGTAGACATAATGTAATGAATGTTAACGTCTTCTTCATTATGAAATTTTATTATTTCTGTACAAATCAAGCTAGCAAGTTGACCTGTGCTCGTATTGATAATCTTTCTAACTTCATCAATACGTTCAACTGTTCCACCGGCAGTGATTACAATATTTATCATTGCTTACTCCTTTTTTGTTCTTGAAGTGAATATAGTTATGATGTGAATTACTTTATTTATATTTAGCATTGTAGCGCTCCAATGAATATCACAAAATATGATTTTATAAATCTCTTTAACCTTGTAGGGGTGGGGCTCTGCTCCACCCGTTTTACAATACCTGTCGTAGAATTAGAGATATTGGAATACCCTTAAGCTAATGACTAGTATCTAACTGCTACTTGCTATCGTCTTGGCCATGTACTTCCTTTGATTCAATATTTTGTATTCTATTTTTCTCACCTAGTTGTATGATTTTTGGCTTATAGGTTTTGGCTTCACCTCTATCCATCATAGCATAACTAATAATAATAATCTTATCATTTGGTTGAACCAGCCTTGCTGCAGCACCGTTTACACAAATGATCCCACTTCCTGCTTCACCTTCAATGGTGTATGTTTCGAAACGCTGACCATTATTAATGTCCACCACCTGCACCTTTTCGCCAGGCAAAATATCAGAACAGTCTAACAATTCCTTATCTATGGTTATACTACCTACGTAGTCAATATTTGCCTCTGTTATCGTGGCTCGATGTAATTTTGATTTAAGCATTGTCAAGTACATTTTTTTACCTCTCTTCTAAGATAATATTGTCAATCAATCTAGTGTTTCCGAATTTCACTGCCACTAAAGCAATAGCATTTTCACCTATTTTATGTATATTATCTAAATTTGTACCCTCTAGTACTTCTATGTAGTCTATAATTGCTAAAGGACTTTCCTGAATTGTACTTTTCATCATTTCTTTGATTTTTTCTACATCATGTAGTCCCTCATTGAAAGCTTCTTTCGCTCTTTTTAAAGAACGAAAAAGTACTAACGCTTGTTTCCGTTCGTCTTCCAGTAAATGAATATTCCTGGAACTCATAGCAAGACCGTCTTCTTCTCTGATAATAGGACATATTACCACATTCACATCCATATGTAAATCTCTAACCATTTTTTTCACGACTATACATTGCTGTGCATCCTTTTGTCCAAAGTATACATCATCTGGAGTAACTATATTGAGCAACTTATTCACTACTGTAGTTACACCTTTAAAGTGGGTGGGTCTTGAACCCCCACATAGTTTTTGAACTAAATTACCTTCAACCTCAACAAAGGTAGTGGCACAATTAGGATACATCTCATTTACCGTGGGATGAAAAACTATATCTGCTCCTCCACCCATAGCCAAAAGATGATCTTTTTGTATATTACGAGGATATTTTTCATAATCCTCGCCTGGAGCAAATTGGGTAGGATTAACAAATACACTTACCACTACAAATTGATTATTGTCTTTTGCTGTTTTTATTAAAGATAAATGACCTTCGTGCAAATACCCCATAGTGGCTACAAACCCAATAGTAAACCCTTGAGATCTCTTATCCTTTATTAAATGACGTAATTCCTTAATTTCTTGAACGATCATACATAATCACTCATGATCGTTTTAAGTATATCTTCCTTTATAGAAAAAGTATGCTTGTCTTCAGGAAAGCTCCCATGATTTACTTCTTCTATATACTGTCCTACGGAAGTAGTGATTGCTTCCTTTAAATTGGCATATTTTTTTGCAAACTTTGGTGTAAATTCTGAGTACATGCCCAATAAATCATTAATGACTAAAACTTGTCCATCACAATCTTTTCCAGCGCCTATTCCAATAGTGGGAATACTAATCTTTTCTGAGATAATCTTAGCTAGTTTTCCAGGAATAGCTTCTAGTACAATTGCAAATGCACCGGCTTCTTCTAACGCTATGGCATCAGCAATTACCTTTTTGGCTCGATCTACTTCATTTCCTTGGACTTTAAAACCACCAAATATATTCACAGACTGGGGTGTTAAACCAATATGTCCCATAACAGGGATCTGGGCTTTTATAATTGCTCTTACCTTGTCTACAACTTCTACGCCACCTTCAATTTTAACTCCATGGACTTTTCCTTCTTGAACCAATCTTCCTGCATTTCTAACAGCATCTTCTGTATTGATATGGTAGGACATAAAGGGTAAATCACCAACTACAAAAGCGCTTTTGGTTCCTCTCCTAACAGCGCGACAGTGATAAATCATGTCTTCCATAGTTACCTCCAAGGTAGAATCATACCCTTGAACAACCATACCTAAGGAATCTCCAATCAAAATACAATCAATGCCTGCCTCATCTATAATTTTCGCCATAGAATAATCATAAGCAGTTAGCATGGTTATTTTATCTCCTTTTGCCTTTGCTTCTATAAAAGAATTTACTGTAAACATATTTATGCCTCCGTTAATATTTTTTTTATTGCTTGTTTATTTTCATCTAATATTTCTACTTTTGCTAACATATCAAGAGTTTTAAGCCCCATGTATTTGTAAAATTCCAACTCATTATGGTTATTTTTTTCTATAGCATGTAAATGCTTCTCTAGTGTCTCTATATCGCCTCTACTTATTGGGCCTGTTAACGATTGGTTTGGTCCATTTTCTTTAATATTTTCAAGAGTACTATAGATTAAAGGAGCAAATGCTGCATAAATACTTTCTTTTGGAAATCCTGATGTCTCAATGAACTCAAATCCTACACTCATTAATGTAACGAGGAAATTTGAAATCACACAGGCTCCTGCATGATATAGCTCTTTTTGGTTCTTTTCTATAATATAGGTTGAATTATTTAATTTTTGAAACATTTCTGTTAGCTCTCGCAAATGAACGCTATTACCTTCTATAGTAAAGTGTGTATGATCAATGCTCTTTAATGCTTGATCACAATCAGCGAAAGATTGTAATGGATGTATAGAATAAAGTCCACAACCCACATGCTCTAATTTCTCAAATACAACAGTTGAATGTACCCCACTTGTATGTATGATGGTGTGTTCTTTTCTGATCTGCTTAGTTTTCACCATTTGGCTTACCACCTGCGCAATAGCGTCATCAGCCGTAGTAATAAAAATCATATCCACTTGATCAATCAATTCTTCCATTGTTAAATAGACTGAACTATTGGTTCGTTTTGCGCCGTCCATTGCTGAATTAACACTTCTACTATAATAACCACCCACGTCTAGTTGTTTTTGCATAAAATATTGACCCAAAGTTTTGCCAACCTTACCTGCACCTATAAACCCAATTTTCACCTATGTACCTCCTAACCTAAGATAGTGTAGCTTGACTAAATCAGCGATTAGACTCTAGCATCTAGTCCCTAGCAAATATTATACATAGATAGCATTATTCCTGAATACCTAGACGTTAGCGTATAGCTTGCAACTACTTGAGAGTCATTAATCTCTAACCTATTAAGATCCAAAAGAATTTGCTGTTATCCCTTACTAATAACTGACAACTAAGAACTTAGAACTAATTTCCTATCATTTGAACTCTCCCGCCACTTATAGAAGTGGGAGTATGCTTTTCAATTTAGAATAAAAAAAACTCTCTTGTGAATAACACAAAAAAGGTATATTTTAATACAGCCCATATACAGTCTTTGTCTCATCTGATCAAAGCGGTTTTTAATGATACTAAATATAAACATTAAATTCGTACAACTCCAAAAGGATATTGTCGATAATATTACAATACCTAAAATAGTAAGAGAAATCAAGTTGTTTTAGAAAATATATGATTATTTCTCTGGTTTTAATAAAAAGTTTACTTGTTTATCATACTTACATATAGCACCGAATACGCTATAATTAAGTTACATTATATTCATTAATTTGATATAATTATGGTAAACATAATCATTTGACCTACATGATGGAAAGGAGATAATCATTGACTACAATTCAAGGAATTGATGACTGCGTATTAAACTTTATTCAAAACCATTTACATTTCCCTATATTAGATAAAATCATGATATTTGCTTCCACTATTGGGAATAATGGTGCAATATGGATTGTAATCGCTTTGTTCCTTATGGCAACGAAAAAATATAGACCTATAGGACTAATGATTACAATTGCCTTATTTTTTTGCTTACTGATCGGTAGTTTTACACTAAAACCTTATTTTGCGAGAATGCGTCCTTTTCATGTATTTACTAATGTCATACTCCTTATAAAAGGTCCAACAGACTTTTCATTTCCATCTGGTCATACCATGACATCTTTCGCATCGGCTACTGTGCTCTTATTAAAAAATAAACATTGGGGTCTATTGGCCATTGGGTTAGCATCACTCATTGCGTTTTCAAGAATGTACTTATTTGTACATTATCCTTCTGATATCATTGTTGGATTACTTATAGGTATCATCATTGCAATATGCATAGTAAAAATGGAAATGGTAATAGATAAAAAATCATTATCATATCTTGGATCTGTATCTATCAGAAATAAAGATAAAAATAAAGATTCTTTGTAAGAGTTATACATACACGAACGCAAATTAGTTTTTTTATAGAGAAAGGATCCCACAAGATCGTATTTAAAAAAAATTCACTATAAGATGTATGTTGAGGAATTACTTATATTGTATACGAGAAACTTTATATGTAATAAGTAATGACCTAATACTGATTACATCGTATTAGGTCATTACTTATTTATTCATTAGTATCGACTAGTTTCAACTTGCATTTTATTTCATACTGTTCTAATTCAACTATAGACGGGTTTTTGCCGCATATAGGACACTCGTCAGATTTCTTGTATTCAAATTCTTGCATTTCTAGATAAGACCCATCAAAATAAGCCATTCTACCATAGAGGGGTTTGCCAAAGCCAACGATTACTTTGATGACTTCTAGGGCTTGAATACAACCAATAATTCCTGGAATCATGCCTAACACACCGACATCACTACAAGTCGGGGTTACTCCATCTGCTGGAGGAACTGGATATATGCATCGATAACAAGGTGTAACATCTGGTATAATGGTTGTGGCGGTACCATATGTAGAAACTACTGCACCTTCTACTAATGTCTTCTTTTGAAAGTAACAGGCATCACTTAGTAAATACCTTGCAGAAAAATTATCAAGGGCATCAACTACGATATCATAATCTCGGATAAGTTCTTCAATATTATCTACATCAATCCTTACTGGATAAGTATGAATAGTCACCTCATCATTAAGTTTACTTAACGTTTCTTTGGCAGCATGAACTTTTTTCTTCCCAATATCTTCTGTTCTATATAACGTTTGCCTATGTAAATTAGACAGTCCCACAGTATCAAAATCTACGATACCAATAGTACCCACGCCAGCACCTACAAGATAAGTAAGAATTGGACAGCCCAATCCTCCTGCCCCTATGACAAGAACCTTTGCATTAAATAATTTCTCCTGACCCTCCTTACCTATTTCATCCATAATAATTTGTCTTGAGTATCTAATTGTTTTTGCATCCAATCCATTAGCTATCATAACAGTACCTTCCATTTCTAAATATTGTTTGAATAATAAGAATTCTATAATTACTGTCATCTTTAAAATTAAGTTGAGTATAACATATTTAAGACGATTATTATAGATTTATGGTTAAAAAATATTTAAATATAACCATACTTATAAGAACTAACCTAACGCCCTACTACCATAAAATACCCAGACAAGTATATACCCAGTTACTACTGCCACAAGAGTAAATGGCACACCAATCTTCATAAATTGTGCTGTACTTACTTCATGCCCTTCCTTTCTAAGTATACCAAGTGCAGTTACATTCGCTGAAGCACCAATTGGAGTAAGATTACCTCCTAATGTTGCACCCATTAAAAGTCCAAAATAGAGCAAGTAGGGGTCGATCCCTAATATAACTGCAATACCGCCTGTTACTGGTAGCATGGTAGCAACATAGGGTATATTATCAATAAATGCCGAGAACAGTACAGATGACCAAACAAGTATAGAATAAACAACAAATATATTGTCATTACTTACTTTCACAAATAGGGCACTAATATCATCAATTACTCCTGCCTCTGTAAGACCTCCTACTACTACAAAAAGTCCAGCTAATAAAAATATAGTGTAAAAATCGATTTCACGAGCGTGACGTCTAAGTCCATGAAAATTGTTAGATTTAGCATCTATCCTTGAAGTTCCTATAAGAAATAGGGTGACACAAATGAACCCATTGGTTATATCAGGCTTGTTAGGAATAAAAGATGCAATGACTAAAAGTGCAATCATGACAATGAGTAAAAATGTAGGAAAATAATCTTTTACCTCCTGTCTCATATTCATGTGTATAGGCTGTTTTTCTTTTCTAAATATGTATACAAGTACCAACGCGGAAGTTAAGGCTGCTACCTACACAATCCAAAATAAGCCAGGTTTTCCTTGAAATATAAAAAAGTCAATAAAATTCATACCCGTATATCCACCAAGAAGTATGGACGTTGTATCTCCAACTAAGGTAGCTGCCCCTTGTAAATTTGAGGATACGGCTATGGCTATAACTGCTGCAACAGGGGAAATCTTCAACTTCTTAGAAATATTAATTGCTACAGGAGCGATCATTAGAACTGTAGCTACATTATCTACAAAAGCTGAAATGAGTCCAGCAAAAAGTGATAGGGCTATAATAAGCCATTTTACATTAGGCATCATGTCTATAAGTGTATCTGCCATTCTATCTGGCATTTTCGATTCAATAAATAAAGAAACAATACCCATAGTACCAGCAATCATTAAGATGACATTCCAGTTAATATAAGTAAAAACCTTATCTAATGGTACAATTCCGATTACAACAAATATACATGCCGAAGCTAAAGCTATATACATTCTGATTTTAGGAAAAATAAGTAATGAGAGATATGTTGCAATAAAAAGCAAAAGTGCGGTAGCCTTCATGAAAATCCTCCAATAGTTAATAAGACTTGTGTGAAAAATATATAATCGCATTTTAAAATAATTCTGCATTGTTCTTTATATATTCAAATTAAATTATATTTATTCACATAATTTAATCACTACTAACTTAATACCTATATCCATTACCGTTGGATAGTGTATACTATAGATGAGATAACTACCGAAGAATATAGCTATTTATGGGACAGCGTGCAAATAAATAAATGTATTCATAGCTAATGATAAATATATATTATTGGTAAATGTTGATTAGCGTTAAACACTGAAGGTGGAGGGATAAAGACATGGAGTATTTATGTAATCTAGAAGAAACAAAAGCTCAGCCCGTTATTTCAATAAGAATAATCACTTCTGTCACAAATTTATTTGTTGAACTTGAAAAATCTCATTCTATCCTAACTGCATATCTAGATGAACTGGGAGAAAAGCCAGCAGGTCCCATTTTTGCAGCTTATTACAATTGGGATCTAAAAAATTTAGATGTAGAGATAGGGTTTCCACTAACCAAGAACATTTGTGGAAAACAAACAATACAGGTTAGTGAAATTCCTGGAGGAAAAAAGGCGACAACTTTTTATACAGGGCCTTACAAAAAAATTGCTCCTGCATATAAAGCTTTGTCTGAATATATTAGCCACAATGGATATGAATCAGGATTAAATTATGAATTTTACTATAATTCCATTAGAGAAGTTCCAGAAGGTGAACTTTTAACTAAGATCGTCTACTTATTGAAATAACGTCAGCTGCACTTTGCGATTAGTTACTCAATGTCGTACGGGCGAACGCGGTTCTCCCGTACGACATTGAGATTCAGTGTAAAAATAGCACTTTCCTACTCAATAAAAAGAGCTTTGATCGTGTAAAACACACGATCAAAGCTCTTTTATTTAGTAATTATAATTCTTCTATCCCAATTACTTCATACCCAGCATCATCAATAGCAAATTTAATATCTTCTTCATTTAAGATAATATCTGAGTCTATTACAGCAATATTGTCCGGTAAATTAACCTTTACATTAGTTACGCCATCTAGTAAAGTTAATGCCTCCTTTACATGATTCACACAGTGTTCACAAGTCATACCTTCAATTTCTACTTTTATTTTCATTTTTATCAAACCCTTTCTTTTTATATTACTTCTTTAATTATCACAGACACGCAGCACCTACGCTTACGCTCTGCTCAACAGAAAACACATCTACACCCTTACTTTCCCAACCAACCAACCAACCAACCAACCAACCAACCAACTACCAACTACCAACTAACCAACTAACCAACTAACCAACTAACCAACCAACGGTCCCCCTACTTCACTGGTTTAAACCCCTTTAATCTCAATGCATTCAACAAAACAGATACTGAGCTAAAACTCATAGCTATTGCTGCTATAATTGGATTTAATAGTGGTCCTCCAAAGATGTACAAAACTCCCATAGCAACAGGAATGCCTAATGTATTGTATCCAAATGCCCAAAATAAATTTTGTTTTATATTTGTTATGGTCTTTTTACTTAACTGTATAGCAGTTGGTACATCCATTAAATCACTTCTCATAAGGATTATGTCTGCTGATTCTATAGCTACATCTGTTCCTGAGCCTATTGCGATCCCTATATCTGCTTGTGCAAGTGCTGGAGCATCATTGATCCCATCACCAACCATGGCTACTTTTTTGCCTTCAACTTGTAGTTTTTTCACTTCATTAGCTTTATCTTGTGGTAAAACTTCAGCTAGGATTCTATCTATGCCAACTTCTCTTGCTATAGCCTGGGCAGTCCTTTTGTTGTCTCCAGTAATCATAGCAACTTCAATACCCATTTGATGGAGTTTCTCTATTGCTCTTTTACTATTTTCTTTTACTGTATCTGCAACAGCTACAATTCCTGCAATATCACTTTCAATAGCTACATACATTGGCGTCTTACCTTCCTCAGCCAATTTATTAGAAACTTCCTCTAAATCTGCTAAGGATATGTCACTATCAATCATAAGTTTCCTATTTCCAAGTAAAATATTCTTTCCGTCAATGATTACTGAAATACCATGACCAGGTATCGCTTGGAATGAATCAACTTTTTTTAACGTTAATCCTTTTTCCTCAGCACCCTTTACAATAGCTTCTCCAAGAGGGTGCTCTGAACCTTTTTCTCCTGATGCTGCAATTTGTAATAAATAGTCTTCAGTTATCCCATTTGTAACTACTACATCTGTAACTTTTGGTTTGCCTTCTGTAATGGTACCTGTTTTATCAAACACTATGGTTTTTATTTTATGGGCAGTTTCTAGTGCCACACCGCTCTTGATTAGTACACCATATTCTGCTCCTTTACCTGTACCAACCATTATCGCAGTTGGTGTGGCTAAGCCTAATGCGCAAGGGCAAGCAATAACCAGGACAGAGATAAATATTGTTAAAGCGAATACTCCTGTTTCTCCACCAATAAAGTACCAAGCTAATGCGGAGAGAATAGCAATTCCTATAACTACAGGAACAAAATAACCTGAAATAATATCTGCCATTTTTGCAATAGGTGCTTTTGAACCTTGAGCATCTTCTACAAGTTTAATAATTTGAGCTAGAGCTGTATCTTTTCCTACTTTTGTTGCTTTATACTTTATTGATCCGTTCTTATTGATACTTGCACCTATAATATTGTCTCCAGGATTTTTTTCTACGGGGATACTTTCGCCAGTAATCATTGATTCATCTACTGAAGTTGTACCTTCTACTACTTCACCATCAACAGGCATCTTTTCTCCTGGTTTTACTATAATGACATCACCCACCTCTACTTCTTCTATAGGGGTTTCTACTTCTATTCCATTTCTGATCACTATAGCTGTCTTTGGAGCAAGACCCATTAATTTCTTAATGGCCTCAGAAGTTTTTCCTTTTGTCACTGCTTCTAAGTACTTACCAAGTGTAATCAAGGTTAATATTACGCCAGCTGCTTCAAAATACAAATCGTAAGCATAATCTATGTCTCCTCCAAAAATTTGAACTATAGCAAATATTCCATAAAGGAAAGCGGCTGAAGTACCTATGGCTATCAGTGTATCCATATTGGGACTCCTTCTAAACAAAGACTTAAAACCTACTGTATAAAATTTATGTCCTGCAATCATAACAGGTAAAACAAGTACCAATTGTATGATTCCAAAGTTTCTCGCATTCTTCATTGGATCTATAATATCTGGCAAGTGGAAACCAAAAGGTTCTCCAAACATATGGCCCATAGTGATAATGAGTAGTGGAACTGTAAAGATTGCAGATATAATGAACTTTTTCCATAGCAGTTTTATTTCTTTTTCTTTTCTTTCTTTATCTGCGTCAACAGTAGTAGATTCTTCTTCTATTGCTTTGTATCCAGCCTTTTCTATTGCTTTCTTTATATCTGAAGCTCTTACTTTTGAAGGTTCATAACTTATACTTAATTTCTCTGTAGCATAATTTACATTAGATTCAATTACACCCTCAATTTTCTTTGTTACTCTCTCAACTGATTTTGCACAAGCTGCACAAGTCATTCCTTCTATTTTAAGTGTCTTAGAACTAGATTCAATCACTGCTTTAAATCCTGCCTTTTCAATTGCTCCCTGAATCTGTGACATTGAAACCTTGCTCTCATCAAAATCGATATGAAGTTTTTCTGTAGCAAAATTTACACTTGCTTCATTGACCCCAGGAAGCTTCTTAGATGTTCTTTCTACTGCTTTTGCGCAAGCAGCACAAGTCATTCCCTCTATTTTTAGATTCTTCTCCAAATCTTTCCCTCATTTCTCTTATTATTGTCTTTCTTTACTGCCGTATGTATCCTGATATATTTTCCTTTCATCACACTTACCTTAAGATAAGTTTTTCTATAATATCAATCAACTCATCTAGCTTTTCTCTACCTTTATCTTCTGTGACTACATCTTTCACACAGTGAAGTAAATGCTGCTTCAAGATCAGGTTATTTGCTTTTTTTAAATGACCTTGTACTGCAATAATCTGATTAGATATATCAATACAGTATCGCTCATCATCCATCATCTTCATAATCCCTTCAATTTGCCCTTTTGCCGTTTTTAGTGAGATCAACGCTTTCTTTTGCTCTTGATTCATTACTTACCCTCCTCTAAGATTTTCAACCTGTATTATATTGATTTTCCACAATCTTATCTTGTTTAGACTTATTATACCACCCCTACCCGGGGGGTGGTCAAGTGATTAATAAAAAATACAGTATTACCTGTATTTTTATCTTTAAACATTAATTTATGTACTAGTATTTTTAACTAAAAAGAGGTATTGCACCTATTAAAATAAAAGATAGTCCAAATACAGCGATCATAAAAATAGCAATTATCCTTACAAACTTTGAATTTCTTAAATTGTTCATAATATTATTCACCTTACCTTATATCACGATTATCAGTAGCATTATCTCTAGGGTATGACTCAAACAATCTAGCTTTTATGTAGAATAATATTTGAACATAACACTTGTTTTTTAATACTCTATAGTATTATACCCTTTTCATCTTGTTTTGAAAACTGTTTGATGTAATTAAAGCTAGTTTCAACACTTGAGAAAAATGATATCAGGATTAGCTAATACTTTTACCTCTTTAATTACCACACTCATCCTGATGCTGATGTTCATGACACACAGAGCCAGTAGACTTGAGTTCTCCACGCAAATAACACTGTGCAGCCTCTTTTGCAAGTCCTTTGGCACCTACTATTACTTCTATTCCTTTTTCATTAAAAATTTCAATAGCTCCTCCACCCATGCCACCAGAGATAATCACATTGACTCCTCTATCATTTAAGTAATTTGGTAAAAATCCTGGTTTATGTCCAGGATTTGGTATTGATTCACTCTTTACAATTTCATCATTGATTGATTCAAAAATACAAAAATTCTCACAATGTCCAAAATGCTCTGTAACCATATCCTTCTCACTTGCTACTGCAATTTTCATTTAATACCCTCCATTTTTTCTATTTTGTCTGCCAAATCAACAAACAGATCATCTTTAATAAGTTCTATCACACCAGAATCACAGGCTGATGCAATCTTAGGATCAATAGGCAATGTGGCTAGAACTTCAATATTATATTGTTTAGCAATTTCATTAACATGACTTTCTCCAAAAATTTTATATTCCTTTTCACAATCTGGACATTTGAAATATGACATATTTTCAACTAATCCAATAATAGGTATGTTCATCTGCTCTGCCATTTTAACTGCCTTAGATACAATCATTGATACTAGTTCCTGTGGAGAAGTTACAATAACTATACCATCTACTGGTATGGATTGGAATACGGTAAGGGGTACGTCACCTGTTCCTGGTGGCATATCAATAAACATGAAATCAACATCTTTCCATATTACATCAGTCCAAAACTGCTTTACCGTACCAGCAATAATGGGACCTCTCCAAAGAACAGGGTCTGTATCATTTTCAAGAAGTAAGTTAATCGACATAATATCAATACCTGTTTTGCTTTTTACAGGTTGGATACCCTCTTTATTTCCTGTAGCTTTTTCGTGAATACCAAATGATTTTGGTATAGACGGACCTGTAATATCTGCGTCAAGGATAGCTGTATGAAAGCCTCTTCTGTTCATTACTACCGCGAGCATAGAAGTGACTAATGATTTTCCAACTCCACCTTTGCCACTAACAACGCCAATGACCTTCTTAATATTGCTAAGCACATGGGGTTTTACGGAGAAATCTGTTTTCTTTTTTTCCATACAGTCATCGCTACAGGTATTACAATTTTCAGTACAAGTTTCACTCATTTCAAATAACTCCTTTTTCCTATTTTTATTTAATATTTTCACTAAACAGATACTTAATGGTCTCATCAAACACCTTTTTTGTAGCCCTCCCCGCTGGACACTCAATATTAACAATGCTACGTCCAGTATTTATAGCAGTTACTACCTCAGAGTCAAAAGGAATTCTTCCCACAACAGGAACCTTTAATTTTTGACAAAGAGACTCTATCTTTTCTGTATTCTCCATATTAATGTCATATTTATTGATACATACGCAAATTATTGGTTGGAATCTCTCCGCCGTTCTAATGATACGCTCCAAATCACTGATGCCAGACAAGGATGGCTCTGTAACAATTAATGCCATATCAACACCACTAATAGATGCAATAACAGGACATCCAATACCAGGTGATCCATCAATAATAGAAAATTCTGTTTCATAGGACGCTGATTTTAGCTGCTTCTTCACCTCAGTTACTAGACGTCCAGAGGTACCACTTCCCATCTTAAGCTGTGCAGTGGAAAATATGGATTTACTTTTATAAAGCATTAATTCGCCACTTATAGCTGGTCTGAGAATTACTGCTTCTGCTGGGCAAATGGCTTCACAAACACCGCAACCTTCACAAGCATAACCATCCACCGTATAATTCGTTTCTACTTGAATCGCGTGGAACCTACAATTTTTTCTACATAAATCACATAGAGTGCACAAATCTGATTATCTGGTGATCTACAATAATTTGTGCTGCCTTAATTCCAGCACCACCTTGACTTTCAGCTGCACTATTCTCAATAAACAAACTTTCTTTTGACTCTGTCTCATAAATCAGAAAATAAGGTGAACGTCCAAAAGATACGCATATACTCGAATCCATTGATGCATCTACTACTGGAATTGCAATTTTCATTGTATACCCTCCTTTTTTCACTCATTTCCTTGACTACCACATTTATGTCCTCGACAACCTCCACAACCACATGATTTTTCCATACCGTCACAAAGTTTATAATCTCCACCCTCAATCCTAAGTTCTCTTCCGTTCACAAGAGACTCTGCAAGTTTTTTCCTCGCGCCGTAGTAAATTCCTTGAACAGTTGTACGTGCTACATTCATCTGCACAGAACATTCTTCCTGGGTAAATCCTTCTAAATCAATTAGCCGTATGGTTTCATACTCGTCAATAGACATTGTAAGAAAATATTCTTGATTAATGGGCGTACTTAGTGGCCCAAATCGATTGCTCTCCGGCATGCAACATACTTTTCTCCATTTTCTTGGTCTTGGCATAATTTATTCACCTCAATTCACATTATAAGTAATAGGGGAATAGTATATTACTTATTGAAATAGCTATTTACTTTAAAAGTTATCGACATATGCCATCTACAATTACCATTATACGCCATTCATGACATATGTCAATAACCAAGTCTGATTTTTCAGCATACCCCAGCATATATAAATAAATCTGTTCACATGTGATTCAAGCGACTGAGTGGGGTATAATAGTATTAATTAAAACTCAACTGCAAAAAGTTGAAATATTGGAGGTTTATCATGTTTAATTCATTTCAATCAAAGACTTCATCTCTTTCAATGGAACAAGCAAAAGCAAACTTAACGCAAGATACATCCATTAAACTAATAGATGTGAGAGCACCTAAAGAGTATAGTCAAGGTCACATACCAGGAGGGATCAATATTCCTCTCGACAAAGCTTCTGACATAGAAACAATCCTACCAAATAAAAACGAAAAATTATACGTATACTGCCAAAGTGGCATAAGGAGTAAACGTGCATGTGAATTATTTAATAAGATAGGATATACAGATATCACGGATATTGGAGGAATTGCTTCTTGGAAAGGGGAAATTATTTAGGTTGAAAGTAGAAAGTTGGAAAGTTGGAACTTTTATTTAGTACCAGGTAGTCTTGGTTCTTGGCTGTTAGCTGTTGGCTGTTAGGAAAAGATTCTACGGATTCCTTAATGGTCTTAACTCACAGACGAGTTAGTGGTTAGTTCTTAGTTGATAGTTCCAACTAACCAACTAACCAACTTTCCAACTAACCAACTCTCTTACGTTTCTGCCACAATATTTCCCATTTCCTCTATATCATATCCACCGATGCCTTCAAACTCTAACTTAAACTCTTTAGAGCGAAGAATTTCAAATATAGCCTGAATTTGTGGCAACTTTATATCCTCTTTCCTTACTACTAATTCATATCGCTCTTTTTGCAAAGGAATAAAATCTACTGAATCCACTTGTTTTGCAATATTCTCATTTCCAATAGCCACGTCTGCTCCTCCTCGCGCTACTGTGCTAGCAGCAGCGAGATGGGATTGGGATTCTCTGTTATACCCTTCTATCTCACTACCAAACATACCTAATATTCGCAAGTTTTCATCTAATAAGACACGTGAACCGGCACCTTTTTCTCTGTTAATGATCCTTATATCTGGACGTTTTAAGTCACTCCAAGTTAAAATGTTCTTTGGATTTCCTTTTGCAACATAAAATCCTTGCATACGACAAGCAAAATGGATAATAACCGCTGGAATCCCTGGTAGTAGTCTCTTCACATAGGGAACATTATATTGTCCCGTATCCCCATCCCACAGATGTGCAGTAGCAACTTGGATATCTCCTTGATATAACGAAATTAAACTACTATAACTTCCAATGTAAGTCCGCAACGCTTTCCCACCGTTTTGGCTTTGTTCAATATAATTAGATAATACATCAAGCATAATATCTTGTCCGCTGATCACAAAACTATTACTATATTGTTCGAAATTTGGTATCAAAACAGGATTACTAACTGTTTTTTCTGGGACTAACTTTACTTTGGGTGTTTTAATTCTTTTAGAACGCTGAATATAATCTTGAACATCTTCCATTGTAAATCTCAATTTTCGGCCAACTTTGTATGAGTTGAGTTCGCCTCTTTTGATGATTTCATATACTGTGTTTTTGGCAATATTGAGAATATCTGCAACATCTTGCGCCGTAAGGGCATTATTATTTTCCATCATTAGATTCTCCATTAGTACTCTTTATTTTTACCTATTATATCACGTTTCACTGCGTTTTTTCATTCTATATCACGTTTCACACTTGACTTTCATTATACTTCTTCATATAATATGTATATCGTAGCATATAAGAGTATAAACGTTCTTTTTCGTCACCTTTGATTATTTTACACCACGAATACGTTTATTGTAAAGGAGAAAACATAATGAACCTAACTAAAAAGAACTACCTCACCACCCTTATCGCTTTTTGTTTACTATCTTTACTATTTGGGGGATGTACTTCACAAAAAAAACTAGTATCTGATCCCACTCTATCAACTGGAAAAAAAGAACTTACAGTTGCTGCCGCTTCAGATTTAACAAAAGCTTTCACTGAAGTTGGAACTGCCTTTGAGAAAACCTATAATTGTACAGTTACTTTCTCCTTTGGCTCAACAGGTAATCTATCTGAACAAATTGCTAACGGAGCGCCCTTTGATGTATTTGCTGCTGCAAACGAGAGTGTTATAAATGATCTGGATACAAAAGGCTTTATTGTTTCGGAAACTAGATCCCTTTATGGATTAGGTCGCATAGGTATTGTTACCTTAAAAGATAATACCTTAGAAGTTACAACAATGGAAGACTTATTAAAGCCTGAGGTAAAAAAAATTGCAATGGCAAAACCTGCACACGCACCCTATGGTTTGGCTGCAAAACAAGCTATAGAAAGCTCCGGATTGTGGGAAGAATTAGAACCGAAAATGATATATGGAAATAATATTTCTGACACCCTGACTTTACTGACTACGGGAAATGTAGATGCAGCCTTTATCGCTTTATCACTTAAAGATGATGAGGTTTTAAATTTCAACCTCCTTAATGCTAATATGCACAAGCCTTTAAGGCAAGCTATGGCTGTTGTAAAAGGATCAAAAGAGGAAGTCCTTGCTCGAAAATTTGTTGAGTACATAAACAGCTCTGATGGGCAATTGATCATGAGCAAATATGGTTTTGTATCTCCGGAGGAATAGCATATGGGGGAAATCAATTTATTTCCACTGTTCTTATCTTTTCGTGTTGCATTCACTGCCACGATTATTAGTTTTATCATAGGGCTACCCTTAGCCTACTTCTTGAGCAAAGGACGTGGAAGGGCAGTTGATTTTATAGATACTTTGACCAATTTGCCTGTGGTACTCCCCCCCACTGTATTGGGATATTATTTACTTGTGCTACTGGGAAGGCAATCACCTATAGGTAACTTTTTTGAACAAACCGTTGGTACAATGATTGTTTTCACACCAACTGGTGCAATTATTGCATCAACAGTTGTCTCCATTCCCTATCTAATTAAATCATCAAAAACTGCTTTTCTAGAAATAAACGAAGATTATCTTCATGCAGCTAGACTTTTAGGAAGAAGTGAAATTAATATTTTTTTTACTATTGTTGTTCCTATTGCTTGGCGTGGAATTGTAGCTGGGATAACAATGTCTTTTGTCAGAGCCTTAGGGGACTTTGGTACTACATTAATGGTCTCTGGTAGTATTCCTAATAGAACCATGACTATGCCTATTGCCATTTACGACGCTTTACAAAGTGGTAACAAAGACATGGCTAATTTACTCGTTTTTATCATGACAACTATTGCCATTATTATATTATTCGTTATCAACACGCTTGAACGAAAAATGAAGAGAGGGTGAGGGATTTGCTAGACGTATCTATTAAAAAAACTATGGGAAATTTTACACTACAATCTTCATTTCATGTGGTGAAAGGGGTTCTAGGAATACTTGGATCTTCTGGATGTGGCAAAAGCATGACACTCAAATGCATCTCAGGTTTGTATCCTCCTGATCAAGGATTCGTTAATGTGAATGGTAAGACTTTGCTTTCCACCAGTTCAAAAATCAATATACCTCCACATAAGCGAAATATCGGCTATGTTTTCCAAAACTATGCTCTATTTCCTCATCTAACCGTAGCTCAAAACATTGCTTACGGTGTAAGACATTTTGATCAAACATTACGTCATAAAATGGTAACTAAAATGATTTCTAGAATGCAACTTTCAGGTTTTGAGAACAATTATCCTTCTCAACTCTCCGGTGGTCAACAACAAAGAGTTGCTCTTGCTAGAACCTTAATCACATCGCCTAATCTCTTGTTACTCGACGAGCCTTTCTCAGCCCTTGACAGTCATATCAAAGGCTTGCTTGAAAAAGAATTGATTTCAATAATAAAGAGTAATTTTGACGGCATTGTCCTCCTTGTTACACATAACGTGGAAGAAGCTTATCGCCTTTGCGACCAAATCATGATTATGGATCAAGGAAAAAAACTTCAATTTGGAGCAAAACAAGAGATCATTCAATCTCCTACAAGTATAGCTGCTGCCACAATTACAGGCTGCAAGAACTTCCTTGATGTAACTATCTTAGAAGAAAAGGGTGAGTTCCTTATTCTAAGAGCAAATCATCTGGTCTTTAAATCACTAAAAGGAAGGCTGCCCTATGCTAAAGATATGATCGCCTGTATCAGGTCTCATCACATAAACTTATTGTCAACTGAAACCAATATGGAAAACACCTTTATGTGTGATCTTGTAGAAAAAACAGATGGGTTATTTTCTACTACACTAGTACTCGACTGCAAAGGTTGTATACTGGAAGTCGAGACTTCAAAGTTTTCATCTGCTCAACTATTGTCTCAAAACAACAGGACGCTAAAGTTGCATATTCCTCCAGAACATGTCTTTCTCGTAGAGAGAGAAGATTCATGATGTAAGTCTAACTTTAAAATAAACGCTAGTAAATCTATATTAATAAATTCATGAGGGCTTAAAAAAATAGATAAGTTGTCTACTGTCCTTAGTTATCCATTATCGTTTTAACAAAAATGTTTACAATCTCAGGATCAAACTGTACTCCCGATTGTTTCTTGATTTCTTGAGTAGCTTCCTCTTTGCTCATGGGATTTTTATTCATATCATTTGTCATTGCATCATAACTCTCTGCCACTGCAATAATTCTAGCTAATTTTGGAATTTCTTCACCCTTTAGCCCTTTAGGATAACCAAGTCCATCCCATCTCTCGTGATGCGCTAAGACAGATCCAGCTAAGTCGAGAGTATCATCAAATGAATGTAAAATTCTATATCCTACCACAGGATGTTGTGCTATTTCTTTCCTATCGTTTTCAGTCAAAGCATTCTCATTGTTAATCAATTTTTTATTGAAAACAATTTTACCAATATCATGAAGGAATCCAGCATCCTTTAACCTTTTTATTTCTTCGATGGTTAAGTTCATTGCTCTTCCTATTTTTTGACTTATTTCACTAACGTTTTTTGAATGCATTAATTCTATAGGACTATTGCCATGAAGAGTATCAATGATTGTTTTGATCTGATTTGCGTTGATGGTTTTCCGCTCAAGGGTTTTTTGTCGATACATTTTATTTTCAGCATTTTTTATGATAACGATCATATCTTGATCTCCACTTACTTTAGTATCACAGCCCATTGCTATACTGCCCCTTATTGCAGCAATTTGTTCTTTTGAAAATTCTTCTTTTATTTTTATCATAATTTTTTCTGCTTGATCTGCCTCAGTGTTTGGCAATAGGATTACGAATTCATCTCCACCTACTCGAGCACTAATATCATCTTCTCTACAAACCTTTTTAAAAATTTCCGCTATTTTTTTTAGAAGTCTATCTCCTTCAGCGTGCCCAAAAATATCATTGGTCAATTTTAAACCATTCACATCGCCCATAATTATTGAAATTGGAAGATTTTTTTCAACATCTAGCCTCGTTAACTTTTCTTCATAAAACATTCGATTATAGAGTCCTGTTAGTGCGTCATGATAACTTAAGTATTTGATTTCTTCATCTGCTTTTTTACGTTCTGTGATATCTACAAACGTCACAACTGTGCCAATGGTTTCTTCCTCTTTATGTTGGAGATATGAAAAATATTCTACATCAAAACTCGTACCATCGGCTCTCCAGACTTCCCCATGTGTACCTTTTCCTACGATGAAAGCGTTATTGCTATGCTGTTCTTTCAGCATAGATCTAGCATTTTTACTACTATGATGAATGTGTACATTCATATTTTTTCCAATCAGTTGATCTTGATGTTTATACCCTAGCATGTTCAAACAGCTAGCATTGCAAAATGTGCAATCCCCATTTTTATCAATACCATAGATTGCTTCAGCGGTGGAATCCAGAATAAGTTGTAGTTTATCTTTGTTTTCTTTTAGTTCCATATTCGTTTCTTCTAATTCTATTGATTTTTCTCTTTTTTCTTTAGCATTCCATACTCCAGTCATGAGTATAGTTACTTGATTAACATCATTATCGTCATAGTCATATACTTTATTCGCCAATCCAATAACTGCCACAATCTTATTGTCAATTACCACAGGAATAGTCATGAACTTGCTAAGTTTTACGTGACCTTCTGGGTATCCTTTTTTCATAGGGTTATCCATCTCGAAGTTATTTATTATAATAGGCTTGTTTTGGCGTACAACTTCTCCCCATAAACCTGTTTTTTCAAGTTGATATCTTGTTTGCTTTACAGCCATTTCACAGTTAGGCATTACATTCTTAGACCAAGAGTTAAGAATAAATTCTTGGTTTTCTTCATCATATAAATAGATATAGCCAAATTTGCTTTCAGTCAATTCCTGAGCCTTACTTAACACGTAATCAAGCTGATCACGAGAAGAATCGAATTTTTTGCTAAATACATCTACCAGAATAGCATTTCTAAACAGCGTTTTTTCTTGTTCCCGCTTACTATGATTTGCTTCTGTCACTTCCTCAATGTAACCACCTACACCATATTTCCCATTTAAAAGTTGTATAGGAAATTTATTGGTTTTGTAAATCCTATTTCCCCATCTTACTTCAGCTACAGCAGCAGTTTGTTTGTCCAAGACCTCCAGATCTGTTTTTCTCCACATTTGCGCAAATTCTTTATCTGCTAGTTTAAAATCATCTCTACCAATAATCTCAGAAGATTCTTTATGGTAAAAAGTTTCAAAAGCTTTATTTACAAAGATATATTCTAAATTTTCACTTTTTAAATAGACCAATCGGTTATCTGCATCAATAAATATTTTACGTAGTTTATTAAAATTATTAATTTCATTTTTTAGTTCTTTTGTTTTTTTGTAATTTCTATAAAGTATAATACTACACATCAACAAAATGATAATAATTAAATCTATTAATAACATAATGGAGCCTTGGAAATTAAACAGATTATGAAATTCAGACTCTATTGATTGAGCCCTGGAAATTACAGGCAGATTTGCTATAATTATAAGCATAAGGATTAGTATAAATCTCATTTTTTTCATTTATATTGTCACCATCCTTATATATATCATCAACTTTTATTAAAAGCTGATTTTATTATTCAACAACATTATTTTAACACATTTTCTTATCAACTTATCATACTACAACATTATTCGTCAAACTTTTTAAGGAAAACAACAGTATTAAACTTAAGTCATAACTCGAGTTTCGAGTAATAGGGAATACAAGCATTGAGTTGCCTGGATTCCTTATTTTTTTCTGTCACTACCTTCTCTC
>MCHG01000216.1_pt1 | contig 26629 bp, 21 predicted proteins | sample 787351 | NCBI WGS metagenome assembly MCHG01 (sample SAMN05430296, study PRJNA330682) | permafrost metagenome | biome: Cold desert; feature: permafrost; material: soil; isolation source: enrichment culture inoculated with soil incubated with H2/CO2 at 20 degrees... ... | reverse complement strand
GTACCCTGAAAACCTTAAAGAAGTTTTAGTTGCTACTAAAATAAGAATCACTCTTAACAGAGTGGAGAAAATTCATCCCCCACTTAAAGAAGTGGGAGTATTCTTTTCAATTTAGGATAAAGAAATAATTGTTTATCTCTTCACCATTTTTAGATAACAATTAAAATCGATTAAGCTTAAATTCATTATTAACTGATTTTTTTCATTGTTAATTGTTTTTATTATTTCTTTTGCTTTTGCTTTTGCTTCAATAATTGTAAATTGTAAAATGTAAATTGTAAATTAATTTATTACTTGCTCTATTAGTGTAACAACTGAATCTACATCATTACTAAAACTACCTAATCTTTGATGATCTATCCCATCCTGTGTTTTCTTTATCAATGCATCAATATCTACCTGATTAAGCTCAGCTTCTTCAATTGAAACGGCGAGTTTTTGTTCCTTTAGCAAATTTATCGTATACGTATCTTCATAAGCGGACGGTCTTTCAATCAAGACTAATTTCTTTCCTGCAATCAAGGCTTCTGATATAGTTCCCCAGCCTGCTTTAGCAATAATTAATTCACTAGCAGCAATATAGTTCTGGCTATCTAATATATCACTAGGCAACTCCACTACTTTAGAATCACTATTAATCTTAACCCCACTGGTAGTAAAAATAGTTCCCTCATAATTTAAGACGTTTATATTTTTTAAATTAGCAGATTTACCACAGGTAATAAAGATACTATTTCCATATTTAGTTTGTATATCTTTCACCTGGCTACAATCTATTCTTCTAGCAACAAGACCTACAGGGAATACCTCATTAATTTGAAGATCCATAGGCAGAGCCAATTCATAGGTAATGAAATAATCTAGCTGAGCGTATGCATTTTTAAAACACTCCACAATATTTGTATCAATTTCTAAATTTTCATATTGTTCAAGCCAAGTAAAATTAGAAATACCCATTGACTCTACCCCTAACCTCGTCCCAATTAACGGGCCTATAGGACTTATATCACTAATCACAAATTTCACATTTCTAGATTTCAAAAGATCATGTTCCTCAAGAGTGATCCTTTCCCATTTATTCACGAAGAAATGCAATTCTTTATTTAAGGCAATTGTATCTACTCTTAAACTATCCTTTTTATTGATCAAACCAATATCAGTTACAAAATCATGAAATAATAAACGATCCATATACTCTTTTAGATACTCTCTAGCAAACCTATTTTGACTTTCTCCACACGCTACATAGATATCGTATTTCGACCTTTTTAACAATTCATCAATAATAGCCAAACACCTAGTCATATGTCCAAACCCATGAGAAGAAATATAAAAAGCGATAGTACCCTTCAAAAAAAGTAAACCCCCTTTTTTTTAATGGACAATTTACGATTTACAATTGACAATTAAAATGCATAAATGCAATTGACAATTAAACTCGATTTAAGTTGAAATATTAATTATTCCATTAAATTATTAACTGATTTTTTCATTGTCGATTGTTTTTATTATTGCTTTTGCTTTAATAATTGTAATTTGTCAAATGTAAATTGTTAATTACCTTTTAATGCTTTTGCTCTAATAATTGTAAATCGTCAAATGTAAATTGTAAATTGTTCTTTAAGTTTGTTATTTAATGAAATTGTCAATTGTAAATTGTAAATCGTCAATTAACTTCAGTGCTATTTCTCCAGATCCCCCTACAGTCGAGTAATAGATCTTTAATTTAGGTTCTGTTCCAGATGGTCTGATGGCAAACCATGATTTATCTTTTAAATATATTTTGATCACATTAGATTTAGGTAAGTCGATTTTTTCTTCCTTGTTGAGGTCAATATATTTTCGTACTTGGTATTGATAGTCTTCAATAATATCAATTTCCTTGAAAGTTTCACTTAATTTGTTTATATTTCTAAACTTTTCTACTGTCTCACTAATTTTTAGCTGCCCCTGTGCACCTTTAAATGTAAAACTTTCTAGTGCATCACAGTAATAACCGTATTCTTTGTAAATTTCTTCTATAGCATCAAACAGGGACATGTCCTTGCTTTTATAATAAGCTGCCATCTCAACGATTAAAACACTGGCGATGACTGCATCCTTGTCTCTCACAAAATCTCCGGCTAAATAACCGTAACTTTCTTCGTAGCCAAAAACAAAATTATAGGAATTGGTTTCTTCGAATTCTTTGATCTTTTCACCGATGAATTTAAAACCTGTCAAGGTATTAAAAACTGTAGCACCAAATGACTTAGCTATGTTCCCACCTAAATCAGACGTAACGATGGTCTTGATTATCGCACTGTGTTTATCTATGTCATCTCTTGAAGATAATATGTAATGGGTTAAAAGAGCGCCAACCTGATTTCCAGTGAGCACTTGATACTTTCCAGTATGATTCTTTATTACCACACCTATTCGATCACAATCCGGGTCGGTTCCAAGTAAGATATCTGCGCCTATTTTTTCTGCAATTTTAATCCCTTCAGTAAATGCCTCTTTCTCTTCAGGATTTGGAGATTTAACAGTGGGGAAATCTCCATCTGGTTCCACTTGAGATGGTACAAGATGCACATTGCTATACCCCAACTGGGACAATGCTTTTGTAATCAGCATAAGACCTGTCCCATGAAGTGGGGTATAAACAATCTTAAAATCTGGTACTTCCTTCACAATACTTTTTCTTATTGAGAGATTGACAACTTCAGATAAATACTTTTCATCTATTTCTTTTCCAATGTACTGTAGCAAATTTGCTTTGATCGCTTCTTGTTCTTCTACCGTCTTTACATCATGAAAGATATCAATACCGTTGATTTCAGCAATCATTCCATTAGCCATATCTAATGTGATCTGACCACCGTCAGCACCATACACTTTATACCCATTGTATTCAGATGGATTATGACTAGCAGTAACGACAATTCCTGCACTACATCCTAATGAACGAACAGCATAAGATAATTCAGGTGTAGGTCTCAGCCCATCAAAAAGGTAAGCCTTTACATGATTAGCTGCCAAAACAAGGGCTACTTCTAAAGCAAAAGTTTCAGAATAATGCCTAGAATCATAAGCTATAGCTACACTTTTATTATCCATGGCATCTTGATTTTTCTTCAAGTAATTAACCAGACCTTGTGTAGCCTTTCTTACCGTATACACATTCATCCGATTGCACCCAGCCCCCATGACACCCCGAAGCCCACCAGTACCAAAGTCAAGATCTTTATAAAATCGATCTTCTATCTCTTTCTCATCGTTTTGAATTCTCAAAAGATCACTTTTCAACCTTCTATCAATCAATGGATTCTCAATCCATCCTTTATATTTTTCCATATAATTCATAGTCAAATTTACCCCTCCCAAAATGCCACCTGTCAACATACTGATTAACTCACTTAATGACGAAAAACATGCTTATACATTTTTTTAAACCAATTAAAAGTCTAACTATATATTAACTAAATCAAGTTCTGCCGTATTCATCATCAAACCTGACGATATCATCTTCTTCAAGATATTCTCCCATTTGAACTTCTATAATTTCCAAAGGTGTTTTTCCTGGATTTTCTAGCCTATGTTTTTGACCAGGTCTAATAAATATGCTTTCTCCCGCGGGAACCAAACGTTCTACATCATCAATAGTTATTTTCGCCATACCTGTAACGACAATCCAATGTTCACTACGATGGTAATGAAGCTGATAACTCAACTTTTTTCCTTGGCTCACTTTAATTCTTTTAATCTTAAAAGAACCCTCTTCTTCCTCAAGTGTCTTATAATTTCCCCAAGGACGGTAATCTTGTACATGATATTCAGTTCTTTTGTCTTTTCTCTCTTTTAATACCTCTACAACGTTCTTCACTTTCTGGGACTGATCTTTTTTGCAAATAAGCAAAGCGTCTCGATTATCAATAATAATCAAATCATCTACGCCTATTATTGATACTAATTTCTCTTTTTCAGAATATATAATATTACTCTTTGAATCTATGACAATATTACTTGAGTCAAAAATATTATTATTTTCATCTTTGTCGAAGACTTCATAAAAAGCATCAAAACTGCCAAGATCATTCCAACCAATATCCACTGGAACTACTGTAACAATATTACTTTTCTCCATAACGCCATAATCAATTGAAATTTTTTCATCAATCTTATCAAAGGCATCTTTTATACAATTCGTTGTATTAAAAGCATTGTATATATTCTCAGCGTACTTCTTTACTTCCTTGGTAAATAATTGTACGTTAAACATAAAAATACCACTGTTCCAACTATATCCCTTATCTATATAAGAAACTGCAGTATCCAAGTCTGGTTTTTCTTTAAACTCTTCAACCAAATACCCATTTAACTTTTCAGCCCCAGGAGCAATATACCCATATCCAGTATTTGGTCCGTCAGGCTTAATACCAAATGTAACAATAGAATCCTTTGTTAGTTTTTCTGATAATTTTATAATGTCTGCAAATTCTTTACTTTTTGCGATAATATGATCAGAGGGAAATACAACAACGGAATCATCTCCCTTTTTCGCGATTTCATACACTCCTGCATATATAGCTGGTAATGTGTTTTTTGCTTCCGGTTCTACGAGAATATTGGCTTCATTATAAGTGTATCCTAACTCCTCAATTTCACCCATTACCAAAAATTTATAATTTTCATTGGTAACCACATAAATATCATTCACATCAGCTATGAGCAAGCTTCTATTAAATGTCTCTTGAAATAAAGACGGTTTATCCCCTTGCAGTTTAATAAATTGTTTTGGATGTCTATCCCGACTAAGTGGCCAAAGTCTTGTCCCACTTCCACCCGCTAAAATAATTACTTTCATGACTTTAAGCTCCTTTTAAAATATCTTTGATCTAAATGTATAACATGATAAATGATTACAATTACTACAATATTATATTTTTGTGAACTCCTTTTGTTCCCATGATAGATTTCTACTACTTAGAAAACGGCTACCTAAATATTAGGTTAGCCATCATTTTATCTAAATTTCATTATTTACTTCTTACTCGTATCGTAATTCTCAACGAACCAATCATAAGCGAGTTTTACGCCTTCTTCTAATTCAATCTTATGTGTCCAGCCTAAGCTGTGGAGTTTACTTGCATTTGTCAATTTCCTTGGTGTTCCGTCTGGCATTGCTGTATTCCATACTATCTCACCTGTATAATCTACAACCTTCTTTATCGTTTCGGCCAACTGTTTAATCGTTACTTCCTTGCCTGTACCAATATTCACATGCTGTTCTCCCTCATAGTTTTCTAGTAGAAAAACACAGGCGTCTGCCATATCATCCACATACAAGAATTCTCGAAGTGGTGAGCCCGTTCCCCAGCACTCCACTGTAGGTTGATTACTAATTTTTGCTTCATAGAACTTACGAATCAATGCCGGTACTACATGAGAACTGCTTAAATCAAAATTATCATTTGGACCATATAGATTTGTGGGCATACAACTAATAAAGTTATCACCATACTGTCTCATAAAGAATTTACACATCTCCAAACCAGAAATCTTAGCAATAGCATAAGCTTCGTTAGTTTCTTCTAATAAACCCGTAAGTAATGCATCCTCCGATATGGGTTGTGGAGCCATCTTTGGATAGATACAAGTACTTCCCAAGAACAACAGTTTTTTCACTTTATTATCATGAGCACTCTTAATCACATTGCATTGGATCTGCAAATTCTCGTAGATAAAATCAGCTGGAGTGGTATTGTTGGCATTGATCCCTCCTACCTTAGCAGCAGCAAGGACTACATAATCGGGCTTTTCTGTTTCAAAGAATTCCTTAACTGCCATCTGGTTCATTAAATCTAGTTCCCTATGAATTCTGCCTATGATATTTGTATATCCCTTAGATTTTAAATTACGTACAATGGCAGAGCCAACCAATCCCCTGTGTCCTGCCACATATATCTTTGAATTTTTTTCCATTGATGAACAACCTCCTTTAAGCTATCAAATTGAGTACGCATTATATGTAAATCTTTTTATGTAGTATGAATACTATAATTTAATTCCCTGTTAAGATTTTTATATTCCTCCGAAGTCATTCCTGCTATAGTCTTCATATCCTCATTTACCATCATGCTGACAAGTCCTTTAAAGCTTACCTTACGCTTCCAGCCCAATTCCTTCTCAGCCTTTGTACAATCACCCCAAAGCAATTCAACTTCTACAGGTCTGAAATATCTTGGATTTATATCCACCATAAGTGCACCAGTATTTTGATCATATCCTTTTTCAGCTACGCCAGTACCCCTCCACTCAATGATAATACCAACTTCAGCAAAAGACAGTTTCACAAACTCACGAACAGTATAGGTTTCATTAGTTGCCAGGACATAATCACCTGGTTTATCCTGCTGCAAAATTCTCCACATACCCTCTACATAATCTCCTGCAAAGCCCCAGTCCCTCTTAGCGTCCATGTTGCCAAGAGATAATTTTTCTTGCTTTCCTGCTGCGATATTCGCAACAGCTAAGGTAATCTTCCTAGTTACAAAAATTTCACCTCTTCTTGGTGATTCGTGGTTAAACAGAATACCATTACTTGCAAAAATATTATAGGATTCACGATAATTTACCGTGATCCAATAAGCGTATAATTTAGCTACACCATATGGACTCTTTGGATAAAATGGTGTCTTTTCACTCTGAGGTGCAGTTCCTGGAATACCCCCAAACATCTCTGATGTGGAAGCTTGATAAAACTTGCATTTTAATCCACTTTGATAAATAGCATCCAAAAGGCGGATTGTGCCTACACCAGTAGCTTCTGCCGTGTATTCTGGCACTTCAAAAGATACGGCTACATGGGACTGAGCAGCCAAGTTATAGATTTCATCCGGCTTAATCTTTGTAACTAAACTTACTAGATTACAGGAATCTGTTACATCCCCGTAATGAAGGAAGAAACGATCCTTCAAACTTTCATCATTATATAAATGGTCAATTCTATCCGTAGAAATCGTGCTATGTCTACGGATGATACCATGTACCTCATAATCTTTTTCTAATAATAACTCTGCTAAATAAGAACCATCTTGTCCCGTAATACCTGTGATTAATGCAACTTTTCTCATAATTATCCCCCTAATAGTTTAAAACAGTATACTATCCACGTACAAACACCTATAGAATTTTACTAAAATAGTATTATATCTGTACGTAAATAATTCTCTACAATTCATCTTTATAAAGTATAATACTTATATACATAATTATCTATAGGGTAAATTGCTATTTAATAGTATTATATTGCTCAAAGGAGGTTCGCCACAATATGGAAAAACATTCTACAAAGCATCACAATGAGAATAGCCTTATTCCTTTAATAAATACAGATGATCATCCATCTGTTCCAATAAGTCACTACTTTGATAACTACGCACCATCTGAACTGACAGATTCTTATCGAGTCCTCTCTACGCCTAGTTCTTTTGCAAGAAGTACCCTGCTATATATTCAAGAAATTGGAAAGTTAAAAAGTTTAAAAAGCCATACTAGCCGCCGTGAATCTCTCGATTCATATCTTTTTGTTATCGTGTTATCAGGTAGTGGTATCTTTACCTATGAAAGACAAAGCTATCCAATAAAACCTAGGGACCATGTATTTATCGACTGTAGTAAACCCTACTCTCATCAGAGTAGCGAAACTGACCCTTGGGAACTGATGTGGGTACACTTCAACGGCACATCGATGAATCGATACTATTCTTACTTTTACAGGCAGGCAAACTCTATTGTGTTGAACCCTGAGAACCCAGAGAACTTTATTGTAATACTTGAACAGTTGATGGAATTATCTACACAAAAAGGAACTGATTCAGAATTGCTAGCTTCCCACCTTATTAATGGTCTTGTTACTAAAATTCTGACTAACAAAGAAGGGAATAAAAACAAAAATACAAATACAGATAAAATGAAACAAACAAAAGATTTTATAGATGAAAATTTTCAAAAGAAAATCACCCTAGATATGATCGTGGAGAAATCTTATATTAGTAAGTATCATATGTCTAGAGAATTTAAAAAGGCTTATGGGGTTACAGTAGTCAATTACATTCTTACTAAACGAATCACACACGCTAAGGAACTTTTAAGATTTACAGATATGCAAATTGAAAAAATTGGACGAATGTGTGGAATTGAGGACAATAGCTACTTTAATAAGGTATTTCGCAAAATTGAAGAGATGACAGCTTCGGAGTATAGGAAAATGTGGAGAGGAGATCAATAATAGTCTATTAAAAGCAATAAATTTATACCCTGCCAAAAATTCGAATGCAGTATACTAGCATACTGCCTTATGGATACTCACGTTCATATACAACTTGATCCACATGTGACATGGAGTAAATCTATGTTACGCACAATATTATAATTGTAAGTATCGTCGTCACGGTCACGTCTTCCAAAATAGATTCATAAATAAGGTCATTGAGAGGAATCTGGCGACGGCGACCTGACTCGTCCATTATATCCCAATTACCTTTGATTTACTTAATCCTAATATCCCCATTATCTGTCTATTTGTTATTCCCTTAGCTTTTAATGATTTTATGAAATGAATTCTGTTATCTACAGTCATCTGTCCAATTCCCTCTACCTTTAATAATTTCATTTCTCTCGTAATAATTTCTTCTGCTTCTCTATCTGTTCGTCTCACATTGTCAATAGTAAGATTAATAATTTGTTGCTCTTCCTTTTTTAACTCATCGATAAATATCTTCTTAGCTTTCCTATTGTTCTGATCTAACATTTCTAAGAAAAACATTGTATCTGTCAACTTATTCTTTTTTATGTATTCATGATAGCTACTCCATTTATAATTCTCTGGCATGTCTACCATATTAGCTTTTACAGGATTGTTTAATATATATTTTAATACGACAATAAAATATGAGTTTGTTTCCACACATTCACTTTTGAAGCGATCTTGAAAGAGATGTCCTACCCTATGATGTCGATAATTATACCATGACCCGTATTTCCCACATATCTTTTTCATAATAAGACTAATTGAAACCTCATTTTCTTTCATTAATAAATGAGCATGATTATCCATTAGACAATATGCATACAGTTCATAGCTGGTTTCTTCTTTCGTCTTTTCCATAATCTCTAAGAATCTATCCTTATCCGTATTATCATTAAAGATCACCCCACGGTTTATCCCTCTAATCATAATATGATAAATTCCTGTCGAGCTAACCTTTCTAGCTGCTCTTGGCATCATGACCACCATCCATACCTTTTTTAATGATTATATCACCTTCAATAACTTCGTTTCCATTCTTAATAGTCAAAAATAGATACTTTTATCAGATATTATAACCATATATTAGGGGTGAAAAGTCACCGTCCCCAGGTGCCTTCCCCCGTCCCCAGGTGCCTTCCCACCGTCCCCAGGTGCCTTCCCATCACTACTATAACTTGATCTGCCCCCATGCTTGCATCGATACTCTCTTCCTCATGGTTTGTGCCACTCGAAATTCTCTCTTAACATCAAGCCGTGGGTTCCCACGTTCCATACAAACGCCTATGCTAAGTTCATGCCACCTTTGTGCCGCCCACCGTCTAGTCAGTAACCAGGTTTCTTCTAGACTTATCCCAGGCTATATCTCAGAACCTGGTTTTGATGGAATTATAGGGATTTCGACACTTTCGTAAGTGGTTCACATGGTCTTTCATCTCCATAGCATTCACTTGCCAGTTTTTATACTGACTTTTCCCTAACGCTCAGTACCATAGCTTTTGTCTACAGCACCTTAGGGTAGTTTGAATTCACCACCTGTATGGCGAATTCGGTGGGCCCTCCACCATCATTTGTATAGCATAGCTATTCTCAAGTAATATGCATTACTTGAATTGTCGCCTTCGTGGCGCACGAGATATGTCCCCTAGGTATTCTTAGCTTTTATCTACAGCACCTTAAGGTATTTTAGAATCATCTTAACTGGTTTTCTTATCAGAAATATTCAGTCTGTTGATATGTCTATTAAAATAAATGGGTTCCAATATTTCAAAAGGCAATAAGGATAGGATATTCGCCAAAACAACTCCAATCCAACCTCCCGTTAGATGAACAAATAAATATGAAAGTGGAATATTCACTACAGCTGCAAATGTCATCCATATTATTTGAGTTTTAAAAAAAGACATCCCATTTCCTATACTTGTATTTACGTTGTGTAGTATAAAAATACTGTTGGAAATTGCAAATATAATAGCATATCCTATTTTCACATTAATCGCTGAATCACCTAGCCAGATATTTATTAATGTCTGTAAAAAAGGAACTAAAGCAAGCTCAACAATAAATGCAAATCCTGCCATTAAAAGCAGAATATTATACATTTTTTTTATCCATGAATAGTTATTTTCACCCTGTGCCTTTGTTACTGCCGACCATATTGGAACTAATGTTATAACAAATAGTACGCTTGCTACATTAAAAATTTTATTATATATCTGATATTCAACTACAGCAGAAGGATTAGTTAGATGCGATATTAAAAATTCATTTGTCGATGAAACTACCATAATCACAACTTGTAACCAAAGTAGTACGCCACCAATCCTCAAAATTTCTAAAGCATATTTATTATTATATTGTTTAAAACTAGGTTTACAGTTCTTAAGAATTGTAGAGAATATAATAATAGTTATAATAAATAATGGAACATTTACAGCAATAACATTAATCCATGACATGGTAATTAAACTTTGCTCTAAATTCCCATGTGGTGCATAAAATACAAAACCTAAAATTATTATATTTGATAATAAACCTAAAAAATTTACAATAGCTGACTTCTGGATAGCATACAAAATTGAAGTAATCAACTTAAGTAAAAATTGAATCATAATACCTACAAACACGATTTTTATACTTGTAACTAACGAATCATGAGAAATGAGATCTTTATCAATATTAAAAAAATTGTTCCATGGTATGTATGCGAAAGCAAAAAAACTAACTATACTAAATACAAATATTAATATACCCATAGAAATATATGTTGATGATATATATTTCTGTGCTTTATCTACATCACCTTCTGCCATAGCAAGAGGTAACTTATTACGCAACCCATTTCCAAGTCCTAAATCAAACATAAGTACCCAATTTAACACTGCTAAAATTGTAAACCACAAGCCTAAAATAGTCTGATTTTGAAAATATTTAAAATAAGCAGGAATAGTGAATAAAGAAACTATAAGAGATCCTCCACGCACCATGAATGCACCAAAAATATTATTAATAATATTTTTATTTTCTTTAATAATTATTTTTATTTTTTTCACTTACTACTCCTTATATCATTGTTTTATTTTGAAATAATATTACACTTATTCAGTTATAGTACTAGTTAACTTAAACTGTATACAGATTTTCATTCATATGATAACAGAACAGTTTCCCACATATATTGAAACTATTATCGAATGTAATTAAATCAAATGAAATAATAATAAACATGTATATGTTATTATTATTTTTTGTCCAAAAAGTTCTAAATTAATAATTCGAAAATAATCTAAATCTACCTGTTGCCCAATAATTAATTCGATTTATTAGAGGTATTATCTACTATTAATTATTAAATATATATGTCTTTGAAACTTATTATTAAACATATACTCCTTATTTATTCCCTGCAGCTTGTCTTGGCATATTAATCACCTCACCTCTATAACATTTTATACCACATACTTATCAAATAAAATCGTGTTCTATAATTTTTATATACTCTGTGAAAAATAACGGTTCTTCATCTTATCGAATGAATATTTCTAATCGATACAATAAGTCCCTTCCCGAGTGTTTCTCTAATTTTCTATATTTCATATGTTACCTCATTATAATCTAATTTTCTTATTATTTTTTTATTTAAGACATGGCAGCGTCCGGCTGCAACCAGAACAATGGCATGCATCAGGCCAGTGTCTATAGGAAAATATACTGAAAATCCCAAAAGAGCCAATTCCCATAAAAGTAGAATAAACCACAGTTGTGAACTTCGGGAACACATAGAAGAAATCATTGTTTTCAGAATAACATATTCATACAAAATCAGCGCTAGTACCCCATAGCGAAACAGTATCAACATCATCTGATTGTCGAAATAAACATAATTGCTTTTGCCCGCATAACTGTAGCTTGCCGAAATACCTTGCCCAACCAATAATCTTTTAAGAGGAAATTGATCGAAAAAGGTATTGTACTGATTAGTTCGAGTATCTTCGCTCACACGGGACAAATAAAGGTTGTATTTATCAATAAATAACCACTTTGTAATAACCAGTAAAAATACAAGCACGACCGTAAATACCAGAATTGCTTTAATAGAAGTAGGCTTCCATCCGAACCTCTTTGCCAAAAAAAAGTAGATGACAAGTAATGACAGAGTCAAATAGCCACGGCTACCGGTCAAAAAACCAGTCAAGCTAACCAAAATCACGCAAATCCATTCATACCTAGCAGTATGCTGATGATTATCAGAAAAAAGAATATACACAACAGCAAATAATCCTATCTGAAACCAGATATAAATAGGAGAAGCACAAGTCCGCATTGAAAATCCATATTTTGTGGCAAACTCGATCTCATAATACAAGGCTAGAATCAATGCAACAGGCGCTACCATTTTGCAGCATTTGCTGAAAGCTTGATAAATGTTTTCCTGCATACCCAACCAAAAATACAATACATACAAAAAAACCAATGGCGATCCGGTCATAAAAATTAATCTCGCAGGAGACACACCTTCAAAAAAAGCATGAATGCCCCAAAATACACCCACAACCAAACATGAGATAATAATCAGGAACATCCCTCTACCCCAAAAACTTTTTCTTTGGTAAACAGTAATTGCAATAATTAAAACAAACAGGCAAAATGCCATTGCACCAAACATTCGCGAAGAGGTTAAAAAAGGAGATGTCATAGTATATCCAGCATCGAAATACCATTCGCCCTTATAATAAAATGTAAACTTCTCCATAAAGGCACAAAAAAATGCGATATAGATAAAAGAGTTTACAGACAGCCTATGAGATGTCCTCTTCACCTGGGAATTCTTTTTATGGTACTTAGTCATTTCTTCCCTCCATGTGACAACATAGTTTATTACCCCAATTTTTATAAAAGAACACGTTTTCCGCGGTTTTTCTTGCATAATTACGCATATTTTTTCTCTGTTTCATATCCATTTTTAAAACACGACGCAGTCCTTCACAACAAACAGCTGTATTGCAACCCTCAATGATAATCGAATCTACATTATCTGTGAGATAGGTTGCGAAATCTCCCACATTTGAACAGATGGGGACTACCCCATGAGCTAGAAGCTCCGGCACTTTGCTAGGAAAATTGGCTTTTGTAAGCTGATTTTCCTGACGAGCAAAATACAAATAATCCATACCTTGATATAAATCAATCAGCTGAGGATATGTTAACCAGGAATGGATTACCAAGTTTTCTTCAAGCTGATCGATCAGTCCACTCTCTTGTCCCAGAACTTCAGCAAGTCGTTGTTTACTACTTCCAGTCAGATGCAATGTAATTCGTGCTCGTTCTTCCTTGGTCAAAAGTACAATTCCTTTCAGCATAGTCACAAGACTATCCTTTTTGCTTGGTGGGCTGGGATAAATCAGTTGAATATGCTGATTAGGCTGCTTATCTTTACCGGAGTATTCATAGAGATCAGTCATTGGCGGCAAAATCAGTGTACTACAGTGTTTAGATTTAAAATAGCGATTCAAATAATTGCTGATAGGAAAAACGCTGGATGCTTTGGGAATAATATGTCGATGTGTGTATTCCCGCAACAAAAAATTGAGATTAAAAACACCATATTTATAAAAATTTGAAGGAATCCACTCTGTAACACAAATATGTGCTAGTATCCGATATTCCTTTGAAAATATAATTAGCGGTTTCACGAAGAAATAATCAGCACTATAAAGAATCAACTGATCGTTACTGTTAATCCCATAAGAATCCTGAAGCATCTTCTGAACAACTGCGCCAGTTCCATTAATAATTGGGACTTTAGCAAATAGATGATCCCAATAAGTTATATAACGAATTCCACGATAATCCTTTTCGCCTAGTTCGCGCTCCTCTGTTGTTTTTTTACCCTGTGTAAGAATCACAACCTCAACTTGTTGTTCCATAAGTGCCAAGGCTAAATTTTGTATATAATTGGCCCCCGCATTACCATGTGGAAAAGTATCTGAAGTACAGATAAAAACGCGTTGATTCATATCAAATTCTTCCCTTCTTTAGTCAACTAATCCAATTGTATCCTTGAGACGCTGCCGTATAGCTTCATGGTTCACTTTCAAAGCATCTCCGTATTTTGTAATTTCATCCATGGAAAAAGTGTTGTGTTTGAAGCTCATCAAATTATTTTGAATATACGAAAACTTGATACTTTCTACTTAATCCGTTCAGAGTATATCCTTGTTCTTCTAGCATACTGCATCGCTCAGAAAAACATGGGATAGGGCCTCCTTTTTTCTTCCAGATTTCCTGTGCCCATACTTCTGCTCCAAGCGATAATGGCAGGTACTTCAACAAATCCATTCCCATATCAGCTTCTCTGGTAATCGTATCTGACAAAATAACCGGCTTCCCTGCAGCTTGAGCTTCAATAGCCACTGTGGGGACCCCTTCAAAAAAGGATGGTAAGACGACAACATCTACCAGATACAAAATCTGTGCGATATCATTGCGTCTTTCTAAAATTCGTACATACTGTTCCAGATGGTTTTGAGTAATTGTATTTTTAAACTCCTGAAGTAACACCCCGTCACCCACAAAGCACCAAACAAAATCATGATCATTCTTTACTAATTTTTTTATAATTCCAATCATAAAATCATGATTTTTTACAAGATTAAATCGTCCGATATGGCCGATTATGGTTGCCTTCGATGGAATTTCCCATTCCTTTTTTAACTGATCTTGCAGATTATTATTTTCCACCTGCCTAAAAGCCGCTATATCTACCACGTTTGGCAGGTAATTAATTTTTTTTGTGTTTGTTGTTCGAGTTCCAAAAATAAAATTGCTTGCCACTTTTCCACATGATACTCGATCGGCTACAAAGAGCCTATTAGAAGATTGATTCAGCAATTTCAGGAGCCATTTATATTTAAATCCAGATTCATCATTTGCACTGTGTGCATGAATTACAATACGCTTGATCCCTTTTAATTTAGCACCTGCCGTAAAGGGTAAACCTTTGATTCCTGATATGTGGCAGTGAACCATATCATAATTCTTTTCTTGAAGTATTTGGAGATACGACTTCCAAAATTTCCACAATCCCTTGTGGATGCTTGACAAATTCAAACATTCACCTTCCTTTTTTTCCACCAATGCAACAAATTCGTCCGGATAGTCGGAATAGCTTGCAATATCGATGCAAATATTTTCTTCCTGCTGCAAGCATTTAACCAGATTAGATACATAAGAACTAATACCTCCGCCATATCCCGGAATGATGTGTAATACTCTCATTTTCAAACCTCTTTTATCCCTGAGAGGGAAAATTATTTATACTTTTAAATTAAACAGTTCAATATATTTTTTTGAGTTTTCACCATGAGTCAATTTTTTCGCAATGTATTGGCTATTTTGAGTCTGAATTTGCCGATATTCCTTTTGTGTCATATCACATAAAACCTCAATACAATCCACAAATTTCCTCTTTTGATCCAAGGCAATTAAAAATCCACCATTCTGATGATAATCATCCCATGGAGTCACTCCAGCACTGAGAATTGTGATACAGTTGTTCATCATAGCTTCCACAATAACATGACCGTAATTTTCACCCAAGGTAGGGAAGAAAAACGCATGATACTGCTCAAATATGTGAGGTATTTCAGAATGCTGCGCCTCTCCTCTATAAGTAACTTTCACATTTTGAGGAAGTGAGGAAATCACGACTTGACACTCATTCCAATAGGCTTTGTCCTCCATTGGGCCATAAATATCAAAGGAAACATACCTATCTTTAACTTCTTTCAATACTTCTAGTGCAAATTTTAAATTTTTCTTTGGGAAAATTCGAGATACAAAAACAAGACGCAGTTCTCCCGACTTTTTATCAGAAAGAGGCTCTTTGGGAATAAACTCAGCTGGCAGATTCGGTGCGATAAATGTTTCTGCCTTTTCAAATTTAATTTTAATATCCTTTTCTTCTAACTCACTGGTTGCATGCCACAAGAGTTTGCTATAGAACCCAATAGCACGACACAAAAAAATATAGAAATATTTTTTCAACTTTTTGTTTTCGCAACCCCCGGTGAAATCACCACGGGGAGTGAGGATAATTTTTCTTTTTTTAAGTTGATTCAGCCACCGGAGCAACAACGGACGAATAGTATATATCTGTGAAAAAAAACCATTTAAATATAGGATATCATATTCTATTTCATTTAAAAGATTTTTAAAGCCCTTCAGCGACTGCATTTCAGTACTCATATAAAATACCTTTGCAGATCCAACCTGGTTCCACTGGTTAATCTTTACACCGGGATAAGGTATGTCGGATTTATAGTCTCTATCAGCTGTTAGAACCAGAAATTCAAATTTTTCTGAAAGATTTTCAATCATATTGTAACAAGATTGGATCGGTCCGCCGCCTTTATATCCAGGTAGATACTGACCATTTAAAACCAAAATTCTCTTTTTCATCATATCTCCCTCTTTTATGCTTTCAAATCTCCCTGCTGCTCCATCTTTCTATCAAATTTTTCGCATTCATACATCTTAGCATCTACAAGGAACCGATACCAATATGCCTGTAAGAAGTGAAAAATCTTGCCTTCCGGACCATCAAGGAATCCAAGCTTTATGTAATAACGATAAATAAAATAAATATGTGCTCGGAAAAATTTAGGCAAACGATAATAACCTTTATTTTTCACCATGCGCTTCATCTTTGCTTGTTTCGTCGATTCACCATTTTGCAATAATTTTGCCTCATTCAAAACACTCTCTACCGTCATCTGATAATCGAGCACTTCACGGTTGCTATACCAATTATGCTTATTTGTCCACCATTCCAAGTCTTTTTGATTGTTATCAATCAAATCATGATTAAATTTTACAGTTTGACCTTCAGATAAAAGCATGTGTTCATCCATGATTTTCTGCTCACAGGCAGCTTTACCAGTACGGAAAATACGAAGCAATAACTCCGGATATCTTCCACCGTGTTTAATCCAACGTCCCATGAAATATACACGTCTGCAAAGAATGACTCCATTTATAGGCATTTTCAGTTTCGACAGTTCATCATCGATTTCTTGCGCCAAATCGTCCATCAGTTCTTCATCTGCATCCATTCTCATAGACCATTCAGTTGTGATATTGGTTTGAGTTAATCCCCAGTTAAGCTGTGTGGCATAATCAACCCATTTATTCTGGTAGAAATCTAAACTACTTCCAATTTTCTGAAGCTCTTTACTTAACTCGTCACAAAGTTTTTCTGTTTCATCTGTACTGAAACTGTCAACGATAACCAGTCTCCTCGCAATACCACGAAATGATTCTACACATTTTCGTAAATTTTTTTTTTCATTCTTTGTAAGAATGACGACTGTCAAATCAACCATAGTTTCTCCTTTCTATTTCTGCTCCTAACAACACATTACTAAAATACTTTTGAAGCGTATATACTGCTATTACAAAAACAGCTGTTACTAACACAAAAATAAGCACACCCGATATTTTCCCATTAATCAAGCCCAAGCTAAACGCATGTATCAGATAAATTTCATAAGATAATGTTCCGATGACATAAAAAAAATGATTACTAACCAATCTTTGAAAACTCAGTACAAATATCATAATTGCAATTGCCAGAGGCAACACCGTAAACAGTGACAGTAAATTTGATTCAATATATGGTAAGGATTTTATTACTCTAAGCTGTGTAATTAGCATCATACTCCCCCCAAAAATTAATCCAACGGTCGTTAAGACGAGTAGTTTACTCTGTTTATAAGATTCCACATGATACTGTTTTAATATCTGACAAAACATTGCTCCCAATGGGAATGACATCATCTGCCGTGCCTTCAAAAATGGCATATCCTGATTTGCAAAAAATACGCTTTCAATTAAAAACCATACTGTAAAACAACTAAATAGCAATCCAATCCTATACTTGTCTGTAAACCGAAGTACAGCCTTTAGTTTCATTATAACCCAAAAAATAACGTAGCAAATCATTATATATTGTATATACCATCCATACGATGTCACAGGCTTAATTATCAGGAAATCTTTTAGAACTATATTGAGCGTAAAGTTACCCGTTACGATTATTCCTACTAATTCTACTAGCCAAAATGGAAGAACAATTTTCACTATCTTCTTTCTCCAATAGTCTTTCAAACCAATTTTTTGGTAAGAGCTTTCCAATCCAAAACCGGAACATATCAAGAAAAGTGATACCCCTGCACCAGCTACAAACTGAAGATTAGAAACACCCATTCTTGCTCCAACATGTCCCCAAACAACCAGAATAATCGCAATTGCTTTTAGTATATTCGTATATTTTCGACTCATAAATTCAATCGGCTTAAATTTTTTCGAATTTATTATTTGGAAAATTAAATATATCAGAAACAACATTCCTGAAAATAAAACAAAAATCTTCATATCATTCCCCTATACTGTATCAGTTTAACCGAGTTAATTTACAGTCTCTTAATCAATCTGGCTGGATTCCCGGCAATAACACAATTCTCTTCTTTAAACTTTCCACATACAACAGAACCAGCACCAACTACGCAACCGTCAGCTAAAACTGTTCCCTTTAAAATCAAGACATTGCAACCAATAAAACAGTTCTTACCAATTACGATTGGCCTTGTCCCAATCAACTTATCCTCTTCCATCCCCACTTTTCCTGTCGCTACGCGGTTCCTCGCTTCTATTTCAATTGGATGAAAGTCATTATCCAAAATCTTCACATTGCCGCCTATATCTGTGTTATCACCAATTGTAATAGACTTTCTCGCATATATTGTGGCTCCTGAAATGCCGACATGATTGCCGATGTGTATCTCTGCCCCCGGCGCTCTTGTTACAATAATTGTCCTTTGATACAATCCCACCAGGTTAGAAAGGAATGATGATTTAATGGTTACTCCATCTCCAATTATGAGTTTTGCTCCAGCTTTATTGAAAATAACCGGCACGCCTTTCAACAATAAATCTTTTCCATATTCAACTTTTGTTGCTTTCATGAGAAGCTTAAACCAGTTACTGTTCATATCTAAAACCTCATTTTAACGTATATTAACAACTCTCAATCTCTTTCACATACTTCTTAATGGACACATCCTTGGTCAGATTCTTAACCAAGTACTCACGCCCACGTTTACTCATCTCGCTTAGCACCACACTGTCCTTTTCATCGATGAACCTTTGGGTGATTTTTTCCACCTCATCATAGTTGCCGGGTTCAGTTACATAACCACATTGTGTCTCATCTATGATGAGTTTGGCCTCGGAACCCTCTTCCAGCACACTTAAAACAGGTTTTCCAACTGCCATAATGCCATATAGCTTACTCGGTACGCTCACACCCTTAATGCCGGCTGCTGAAACACACAGCTGAATATCGCAAGCATTCAAGCTATAAACTAAATCTACCTTGTCCTGATAAGGGATAAACACAGTGTTATCCATCTTGTGCTTGTCTTTGTAAAGTACCAACTTGTCACGGATAGAACCTTCACCTACGAAGGCAAAGACTACATCTTGTCTGTCTCTGAATTTCTTAATTACTTGGAACAAGTTTTCCAGGTCGTAATACAGTCCGATGTTGCCGGAGTACATGATAATAAATTTATTTTCCAATCCATATTTATTCTTGAAAGCTAAAACTTTCTCATTTGTTGGCTCTAATGGATAGATTTCTTTTTCATCAATCCAGTTATTAATAAAAGCGTGATTCGGTACATTCTTATCATTAAAGCGGTTCTTTAGTGTCTGAACCATATCTCGACCAACAATAATAACTTTGTCAGCTCTCATACATGAAAACTTGTCCAACCACATCATCAATCCTAGAACTAATTTGCTCTTGGAGTATCCAACAGCCATAATCTGCTCTGGATTGAAATCTTGAATATTGTATATGTATTTAGCATGTTTAATCCACTTACCAAAAACGCCGAGAAGTCCACCGAGAATTGGAGGCTGCGATATGGAATAGACATAATCCTGCTTGCCCACTTTAAATGTAGCAAATACAGACCTGAAGAAATAAGTAAGTATATTCTTAATACGACTTATTTTATCAGTCTTGGAAAACTCAGGAACTCGAATTCTTACTACCTTTACACAGTTAATTTTTTCAAAATAGTACTTGTGTATCTTGTACTCTGGAGTAATGAATCCAGTATAAGAAGGAACTACACAAATAACCGTAATATCAAAAGCATCCAACATTCCTTCAGCCAGCTCTTTTAAAATCTGCCCTGTTGAAGCCACGTCTGGGTAATAGTAATGGGCATATATTAAAAGTTTTTTCTTCATATTTTCCACCATCTATATATTAATTTATATTCTTCCTTTTCATGCTGCATTGTCATCCCCCAATAATACTAGCAACGTCATAAAAACTAATTTCATGTAAAACTAAAAGCTTCTTTTCCTATTGTATTCAATATCTAACTCTACCCATTCATTAAACTCAACTACACCAAATCTTTGAGGGTCTTCTACATAATAACGGAAAATCGTTGCTCGATCTTTATTCATTATTCTTAATGGATAAAGATCGGTGACTGATCTACCTGCTAGAATAATTCCTTTCATCTCGTTGTTACCTTCTTTCTGTACTAGCTCTTCTATATTATTCAGTTTATTTAGTTAGCATTAGCTTCTCTGCTAGTACATCCTTATATCTTTTATACTGATTTCTTAAAATTGATATACCATATATTATATATTATAAGGTATATTATTCCTATGAAATCTTTGTAAATATATATATAAAAATAGGTTTATATATATATTTATGAGAGATTACGTCGAAATCCATATAAAAATATAACCATCTGTAACTACTCATCTAAATACGCCCCTCTATTAATGTAGTTACATTATAGACAGGTACTTATATCGCTACTATTTTAATACCCTGAATGTTGTATGAATATTAATTTATATTAATATTTTCACGCCGCATTATCATCCCCCAACAACACTGGCAACGTCATAAATATCAATTTCATATCAAACCAAAAGCTCCTCTTTCTTATGTACTCAATATCCAACTCCACCCATTCTTCAAAGTCAATATTATTGCTCCCACTAACTTGCCATATACAGGTGATCCCTGGTTTTACTAAAAGTCTTTGCATCTGATAAGGCGTATACTGTTCTACTTCACTAAGCATTGGAGGCCTAGGACCTACTAAACTCATTTCTCCTCTAAGCACATTAATTAACTGGGGTAATTCATCTAGGCTTGTTTTTCTAATAAACTTACCTAAACTTGTAATACGAGGGTCACATTTTATTTTAAATACTGGCCCAGTCATTTCATTTTGATCTTCGAGAGTTGCTAATAATTCTTCTGCATTACTTACCATACTTCTGAATTTATACATGTTAAAGGTATTCGGAGATTTTCCATGTCTTTCTTGTACAAAGAATACGGAACCCTTGTGATCTTGTATTTTTATGGCAATCCCTACAATTAAAAATATAGGTGACAATAAAATCAATCCAACTAATGAGCCTATAATATCAACTAGTCTTTTAAAAAATAAATATATAAGTGCATCCTCTGATGTTATTGCCTCTTTTGCTTGTGGAATTAATACATCTTCTCTTGTTATTACTTCTTGATTTAATACGCTTTGAGTGTGTTGCATGGTACATTACCCCCCGGTTTTATTAATTTACAATTTACAATTGACAATTGACAATTATTTTTTAATTAACTAATTTTATTAATTAACTATTCATTTTTGTGGTTTACAATTATATGAGACATACTATAAGTTAAAAAAATTGGTATGATACTAATCCTATTTTGGAGCAGTATAATATCAATCTTCTTTGATTGGATGAGGATATTTACTTGATTTTGTTTCGCATTGATTTTGCTTGGTTGTTTTGATAATCGCATTTAATATTTTTAGGATCTCTGTTACTTCATTTAAAAGCTTATCGCCCTCTTTTGTCTCTATGTAGTTTGTTGCGACTAGTAGTTCTATCCAGTATTTTGTTTCTGCTGCTTCTTTTAGGGCTATGTATAGCTTTGATATAAAATCTTTTCGGCTTTGTCCTTCTATTGCTTCTCGTACATTAGCTCCGATGCTTGTACCTGATCTTAGTAGTTGTTTTTATTTGAAAATAAATTTTCTTGTTTCTTTTGGTGCTGATGGATAGATTATTTCATTGTCTAGAATACATTCACTATTTGTAATCGTTATTTCTTTGAATGTTGCGTTTCCAACTATTCTATGTATTTTGTTAAGTGCATTGCTTGATTTGGCGTATTCTTCTGGGCTCTTTGCGTTGGTTCCTATAACGTGTACCATGTTGTTTTTGAGTAACTCTTTGGCTGTTTTTTTGATTTTGTCGCCGTATAAGCCTGTTATACTTAGTACATCTAACTGTATGAGTATTTCTCTACGGATGAGATCTTTTATATTATTGTGATTGTCATCCACAAAATCGTACTTTTCTAATTGGCTTATGATTGGTATATATCCTGCAATTTGCAGCTTAAAAATGGTATCAATAATGGTATAAAAATTACTGTCCTTTTCATCAAACTTGATTAGTACGTATCGGGTATTGTTAATGGGAGCAATTTCTAATGTTCTCAGTAGTTGCACTGTTTGTGGTGAATCGTTGATTTCATTTCCGAGATAGATTTTAATGTCTACCTTGTTTTGTCTTAGAAATTTATTTATGTATTCACATTTTTTGAGATCCATCTCATATGTGCTAGTAAACTTTTCGTCAAATGTAAAGACAGGAGTTGCTATTAGTTTTTTAAATCCTGCTTTACTCGCAGCTTTTGCGATCTGTAGAGTTCTTTTTAAATTATCGGAATTAGGATTTCCAGTGAATAGTATTTGACTATGTAAATCAATCATGTAAAGACTCCTCTCTCTTTGGGTATTAGTGTTGGCTTTTGGCTGTTTAAAGCGGAAATCCTTCGACTGCGCTCAGGATGACATGTACGAGCTGGATCTTGGTTCTTAGCTGTTGGCTTTTAGCTTTACACTTTTAACTTTCAACTTTCAACTTTCAACTTTACACTTTTATGGCTGGTCGCTGTTTAATGCTTGAGACTGGACGCTGACTAATGCTTAATGCGGGACGCTGATCCAGTTTTTTCATTAATCCAATTAGCATTTTGCTCACTTCTGTTGCTTGTGCTTCTAGTTCTTGGTATTTTTCTAGGGTTATGTAGGTTAGGTCTTTGGAAAGTAGTAGTTGGTATCTTGTTTCTTCTAGTGACCCTCTTGCATTTTGTAAAAATTGTTGGTATTCTTTTTCTGATTCTCTTGCTCTACCTTCCACAATATTTGAAGGTATTGATACTACCGCTCTTCTTATTTGTGATGTCAAGCTATAGGCTTCTTCTTTTGGGAATTCTTTGGAGCATTCGTATACTTTTAATACAAAATCATGAGCTTTTACCCATGGGGTTAGTTCTGAAATTTCTTCGTACATTTTAAAATCCCCTCTCTTTTGTTTGAAATTTCTAGCACTTTGTCAACATTAAGCGTTAAATCTATGTTCATTAATCACTTTTTTTATATAAAAAAAGGCTACCAAGTATCATATTTGGTAGCCGAACCGTCATTGTTATTTCTAACTTTAGACTTCATGCTTTGCGTCTCCACCTTTCGATGGGTTTGCCTTTATCATTATTTATATTATTTTCATATGTTTTTATTCTTAATGTTACTCTTAAACGTTATTTAATGTTTTTATCAATTTTTTATATAAAAAAAGCTACCAAGTATCATATTTGGTAGCCGAACCATCATTGTTATTTCTAACTTTAGACTTCATGCTTTGCGTCTCCACCTTTCGATGGGTTTGCCTTTATCATTATTTATATTATTTTCATATGTTTTTATTCTTAATGTTACTCTTAAACGTTATTTAATGTTTTTATCAATTTTTTATATAAAAAAAGCTACCAAGTATCATATTTGGTAGCCGAACCATCATTGTTATTTCTAACTTTAGACTTCATGCTTTGCGTCTCCACCTTTCAATGGGTTTGCCTTTATCATTATTTATATTTTTCATGTATATACGAGAGTGTTTCTTTTGGATCCTCAATTAGTTCTTAGTTCTTAGTAATTAGTTCTTAGTTTTTAGTTCTTAGTTTTTAGTTCTTAGTTTTTAGTTCTTAGTTGTTGGTTTTCAATTGTAAATTGTCCATTGTAAATTGTCCATTGCCCACTGCCCACTGCCCCTACACAGTTTTATGTCTAAACACATTTCCTTTTGTCATTACCGTATCTGGAAGTTGTAGCTCTTCGTTGTTTATAATATACTGTGCATTTGTTGTTGTTATTTCTTCAAACTTTGTTTTTCCTACTATTTTTTTAATCTTTTTTAACGCTTTGGTTATTTGTTTATACTGTTTGGGTTCGCTAATATTTGTTCCTAGTGTATGTACTAGATTGTTTTTTAATAGGAATTTGGCCGTCTTTTTTATTTTGGCTCCGTATGCACCTGTAATACTTAGAATGTCTAGTTGGGTTAAGACGTCTCTCTCTTTAAGATCTTTTACTATATTCACATCCTGAATTATGCAGTCGTATTTTTCTATTTGGCTAATAATTGGACGATATCCTTTTATTTGCAGTAGGAAAACAGCGTCCATCATTGAATAGAAACTTGATTCTATTTTATCGAATTTAAGTAGTACGTAATTTGTATTGTTAACGGTATGTATGTCTGTGGTTTGGAGTAAATCAATGATTTCTTTGCTATAGCTTATTTCGTTTCCTAGATAGACTTCTATGTCTATGCTATTTTGTTTCAACGTCTTACCTATTGCTATGTATTTATTGTGGTCTGCTTCGTATGTAGGTACAAAGTCTTCTTGATAAGTAACGTTAGGTGTCAATAGTATATGTTTGAAACCTGCTTGACTGGTCGCTCTTGCTAGTTCTACTACATTGGATTGATTTAATAAAATTTTGTTGTGGAAATCATACATAATTTATTCTCCTTTTTATCATCATTAAGCATCATGCATTCTGTTCGCCTTAAGCATTAAACCTTATGGATTAAAGTAATTGTTTATTTTATACGCTTCATGGGTTATGCGTAATACTCATTACTTGTTGCTTACTGTTTAATGGTTGAGGCTTTTCATTTATACTGATGTTTTCCGTTAATCCTTTTGGTAACCTCTGTTAAAGTTCATCATTAATGTTAGCAATTGCTAACCTTCACGTGATTTCGTTGCCATTAGGCACTGTATTTTTAGGCTTTTAGGCCTTAATACTGAACGTTTAATGCTTGATGCTCTATTCTTATTCTCTTCTGTTTTTTTATATAAAAAAGGCTACCAAAAATGTAATATTTGGTAGCCGAACCGTCATTGTTATCATATAACTTTAGACTTCATGCTTTGCGTCCCTATCTTTCGGTAGGTTTGCCTTTTTCATTATTTATATTATTTGCTTTAATCGCTAAGCTTTAAGCTTTAAGGAAATACAGTGTTGGGAGGAGCTTAATGTTATACTTTAATTCTTAATGCTATGTACTACGTCTCTATTTATTTTTAATCGCTTTTTTCATATAAAAAAGCTACCAAAAATATAATATTTGGTAGCCGAACCGTCATTGTTATCATATAACTTTAGACTTCATGCTTTGCGTCCCTATCTTTCGATAGGTTTGCCTTTATCATTATTTATATTATTTACAGCTTTAAGCATAAAGCTTAAGCCTTAAGAAGATACAGTGTTGGGAATAAAATAGTAAATCTTAATGTTATACTTTAATGTTTAATGCTATGTACTACGTCTCTATTTATTTTTAATCGCTTTTTTATATAAAAAAGGCTACCAAAATATAATATTTGGTAGCCGAACCGTCATTGTTATTGTATAACTTTAGACTTCATGCTTTGCGTCCCTATCTTTCGATAGGTTTGCCTTTATCATTATTCCATTATTTTCATTTATTAGTGTAATAATATCAAGTTAGACAAAATTTGTCAATAGCTTTTTTTGTCGTAATTTGTCATATTATTTTATATTCGGGACCATTTAAATCCTCCAGCATTCCTGTGAGCTTTGAAATAACCCTTATCTTATATAGGTTAAGCGTAATACATAATGCTTTTTCATTAATGTTTATGGTTGAGAATGTAAAAATTCTTCTTGTCCTATTGTACACTAGTTTGAGTGTTTTTTTTGTCGAAATCAAGTGACAACTATGCTAATTTACAGTTTACAATTGATAATTGACAATTATCGAGTAGAGGCTAACAATTAAAATGTTTCGCCCCTCTCACAACACCGTACGTACCGTTCGGTATACGGCGTTTCA
>MCHG01000215.1_pt1 | contig 26781 bp, 24 predicted proteins | sample 787351 | NCBI WGS metagenome assembly MCHG01 (sample SAMN05430296, study PRJNA330682) | permafrost metagenome | biome: Cold desert; feature: permafrost; material: soil; isolation source: enrichment culture inoculated with soil incubated with H2/CO2 at 20 degrees... ... | reverse complement strand
AATATTTTGGCAAAATAAGTATTTATAGTCGATTTCTCAGTTTTTAGAGTATTTTTGTCAATTTTGGCAAAACCTCATCTGAGTTCGGAATTCTGATGTATCAATGACATATTTTTTTCTTATCTCAAAAATACTGGAAGTTCTCCCTTTTGAAGTAAATGTGCAAAAACTCGTGAAGTGTTTAAAATACTTAGTTAACCGCAAGCTATATATATTATACAGAGATACAACGGTTACCGGCTTCCGGTAGTCGACAAAGCACAGAATAAAGGAGCAAGGAAAATATGAGACAAATAGCAATCTATGGAAAGGGCGGAATTGGAAAATCCACTACTACGCAAAATCTTACTGCGGCCCTTTCAACTATGGGGAACAAAATTCTTCTTGTAGGGTGTGACCCGAAAGCAGACTCTACCAGAATGCTGCTTGGCGGCCTGAACCAGAAGACCGTACTTGACACTCTCAGAAGTGAAGGAGATGAAGGAGTCCACCTTGAAACCGTTGTACAGCCAGGTTTTGGGAGCATTAAATGTGTGGAGTCCGGAGGACCTGAACCGGGAGTGGGATGTGCAGGTAGAGGAATTATTACCGCCATCGGGCTGCTCGAGAACCTGGGAGCATACACCGATGATCTTGATTATGTATTCTACGACGTGCTTGGTGACGTCGTCTGCGGAGGTTTTGCCATGCCAATCCGCGAAGGAAAAGCCAAGGAAATCTACATCGTGGCCAGTGGAGAACTGATGGCCATCTATGCAGCAAACAACATCTGTAAAGGGCTTGCTAAATTTGCCAAAGGTGGAGCACGTCTTGGAGGCATCATCTGCAACAGCAGGAATGTGGATGGAGAGCGTGAACTCCTTGAGGCCTTCGCACAGAAACTGGGGAGCCATCTGATCCACTTCGTGCCCAGGGACAACATTGTCCAGAGGGCAGAGATCAACAGAAAGACCGTAATTGCCTTCGACCCCGAATGCAATCAGGCAAAAGAATACCTGGCCCTTGCCAACAACGTGCAGAACAACACCAAGTTCGTTGTTCCGACTCCACTTCCAATGGAAGAATTAGAAGCAATGATGGTGGAATTCGGAATTGTTGAGCTGTAATTGTTGAGATGCAGAGGAGATGAAAAAGATGCAAATGATACGCGCAATCATCAGGCCAGGCCTGGAGTCAAAAGTTGTCGAAAGCCTTGAAAAAGAAGGCTGCATTTCCCTTACAAAAATGGAAGTCTTCGGGAGAGGAAAGCAGAAAGGGCTACATATCGCAGACATTCACTACGATGAACTGCAGAAGACCATGATTCTGATGGTAGTCGAAGACGAATACAAGGACAAAGTCATACGGACTATAATGGAATCAGCAAGGACCGGAAAGTATGGGGACGGAAGGATCTTCGTAAACCCGGTCGAAGAAGCCTACACCATAAGGACTGGAAAGCCCGGACTTTAAGCCGGATTTTCGGAGGAGAATCCCATGAAAGAGATTACGGCAATAATCAGGATGAACAAAGTCCAGAAAACTAAGGACGCCCTCCTTGGGTGCGGCTTTCCCTCATTTACCGTGAGAAGGGTGATGGGCCGCGGGAAGCAAAAAGGGCTCTGCTTTGAGTTTGACCCTCCCTTGCCTGATCAGGAAAACGAAGCTGGGAACTGCATTCGCTTCATTCCGAAAAGGATGTTCACCATCGTAGTGGACGACGCAAGCGTAAACGAAGTGGTTCGTAAAATCATAGAAGTAAACCAGACCGGGCATGTAGGAGACGGAAAGATTTTCGTGTCAAATATTAGCGAAGCGCTCCGCATCCGGACCGGGGAGAGCGGAGAGGCGACCGTTAACAAGGAGTTGATATAATGGGAGCAGAAATCGGTTCTGGAATTGAAGACAAACAAAAGCTTGTCGATGACATGCTTAAGGTGCTCCCGGAAAAGGCTGCCAGGAACAGGAGAAAACACATTGTTGTCAGGGACTGTTCCACCGAACAGCACATCGAAGCCGATGATAAAGTAATCCCTGGAATCCTCACAAACCGCGGATGTGCCTTTGCTGGTTCGAAAGGTGTGGTCTTCGGGCCGATCAAAGACATGGTTCACCTTGTCCATGGTCCGATAGGCTGTGCATACTTCACCTGGGGGACCAGGCGAAATCTTGCAAAGGCAGAGGAAGGTGAAGATAACTTTAGCAATTACTGCGTGTGCACGGACATGAAGGAGACTGATATCGTCTTTGGTGGAGAGAAGAAGCTCAAGAAATCCATTGACGAGATTATGAAGATCTTCAAGCCGGAAGCAATAAGCATCTCTGCCACCTGCCCTGTAGGACTCATCGGAGACGACATAGAAGCCGTTGCCAGGGAAGCCGAAAAAGAGTATGGGATCAAGGTAATTCCCTCAAGGTGTGAAGGATACCGAGGAGTCAGCCAGTCGGCAGGCCATCATATTGCCAGCAACGCTCTGATGGAAAACCTGATCGGAACCGAGGAACTTGAAAATCCAACGCCCTTTGATATCAACATCTTCGGAGAATACAATATCGGAGGAGACCTCTGGGAAATTAAGCCGATCCTTGAACAAATTGGGTACAGGATTGTCTCGACCTTCACAGGAGACGGTTCATTCCATAAACTTGCACAGGCGCACAGAGCAAAGCTCAGTATCCTGCTCTGCCACCGTTCCATCAACTACACGAACCGTATGATGGAAGAAAAATACGGGGTTCCCTGGCTGAAGGTCAACTACGTGGGCACGAAAACTACTGCAAAATCCCTCCGGAAAATGGCAGAGTTCTTTGACGATCCGGAAATTACCCTGAAAACCGAAGAAATCATCACCGAAGAAAAAGCGAAGTACGAGGCCGAAATCGAAAGGTACAGAAAGAAACTCAAGGGAAAAACTGCCTTCATCTATTCAGGGGGTTCCAGGAGCCACCACTATATGAACCTCTTCGAAGAGCTCGGCATGAAAGTAGTTGTTGCAGGCTATCAGTTTGCCCACAGAGACGACTATGAAGGCAGACAGATTATCCCTCAGATAAAGGGAGGAGCTTTAGGTTCCATGCTTGAGGACGTACACTACGAACGAGATGAAAATATTGAGCCTGCTGTCAGCCCGGAAAGAATTGAAGAGCTTAAAAAGAAAATCGGCCTAATGGACTATGAAGGACTTTTTCCGGAGACGAAGGACGGAACCATTGTCATTGACGACCTCAACCACCATGAAACCGAAGCCCTTGTAAAAGCCCTCAAACCCGATATATTCTGCTCGGGGATCAAGGACAAATACTGGGCCCAGAAGATGGGAATTCCCTCAAGGCAGATCCACTCATATGACTACAGTGGACGTTACACCGGCTTTTCCGGAGTCCTGAACTTCGCACAGGACATAGATATGGCCATGCACAGCCCCACCTGGAGATTCATACGCCCGCCATGGAAAGCTGAAGGAGCAGAGTAAGGAGGGACAAAAAATGTTAGACTATACTCCATGTGAAGAAATAACCAGAGAAGCAGTAACCATCAACCCTGCAAAAATATGCCAGCCAATAGGTGCAGTCTATGCAGCCCTTGGTGTCCACAATTGCATGCCGCACAGCCACGGTTCACAGGGCTGCCTCTCATACCTGCGTATGTGTCTGAGCAGGCACTACCGAGAAAACTCCGTTGCAACGACCAGCAGTTTCTCTGAAGGAACCGCCGTTTTCGGAGGAGCAGCAAACCTTAAAGAAGCACTCGAAAACATGACAACTATCTACAGGCCCGATGTAATCGCCATTCATACCACCTGCGTGGCAGAAACTATAGGTGATGATGTGGGGTCCATCGTAGAAGATATCAGGGCTGAAGAACTCATAGACCCATCAATCAAGATCTGTGCAGCCTCCACCCCGAGTTACGTAGGAACTCACATTACTGGCTATGATAACATGGTGAAGTCTTTTGTGACTACCTTTGCCAGCAAAAGCAAACCAAACGGAAAACTCAATATCATCCCTGGCTTCGTAGAACCTGCAGATATTCGCGAAATCAAACGCATACTCTCAATTATGAAAATTTCCAGTATCGTCTTCCCGGACACAACCGATGTCTTTGACGCTCCCCTTACTGGAGAAAATACCATGTATCCTAAAGGCGGCACTCCGATAGGGGATATAGAAGACTCCGCAAATTCCCTTGGGACAATCGCTCTCTGCAGGATGGCAGGAGGTTCTGCCGCAAAGATCTTGGAAAGCCGCTACAAAATCCCGGCAAAAGTAGGGCCCACTCCCATAGGAATCCGAAATACCGACCGTTTCATCATGAACGCAGCAAAGCTTGCCAGCGTTGCAATTCCCCTCGAGCTTGAAGACGAGAGGGGAAGACTTGTGGACATGATGACTGATGCCCACCCACACTACCATGGAAAGAAGGTAGCTATTTACGGGGATCCGGACATCATTGGAGGTCTCACCAGTCTCATACTGGAAATGGGCATGGAGCCGAGTGTGGTGCTCACCGGCACTCAGAACCTGGAATTTGAGAAAGAAATGGAAGAACTCATAGGTTCCGAATACCCTGAAGCTGATGTTATTTCGGGTGGGGATCTATTCACGCTTCACCAGATAATCAAGCGAAAACCTGTGGACCTCCTGATCGGAAACACATATGGGAAATTCATAGCAAGGGCAGAGGACGTGCCTCTGATCAGGGTAGGTTTCCCGATAATGGACCGTGCAAACCTGCACTACTTCCCGATAATGGGATACGCAGGCACTGCAAGAATGGTGGAGCGCATAGGAAACACTCTGCTTGACAGGAAAGACAGGGATGCACCCGACTGGCTTCTCGAAACCATCCAGTAAGGAGCCTGATATCAAGATAACCAGTTCCAGAAGGAAAATGAAAAGCTAAAATCAAGAAGTTAAAGCTGAGAAGTTAAAAACGGGAAAAGTGGAAAACCGCCGCTGCAAATCAGAAAACATAAGCAGAGGGGAGTGACAAGAGATGAAAGAGAAAGCCGGGATAGTGGATACTCTCGAAGAAAGGCAACCATACATCACCAGAAAGCAGGAAAAGGGGCAGACAATACCCCTTGCCTGCGACAACAATTCCCTGGCAGGAGCCATCAGCCAGCGGGCATGTGTCTATTCTGGAGCAAGGGTTGTCTTAAACCCAGTAACGGATGCCGTTCACCTGGTCCACGGCCCAATAGGCTGTGCAGGCTATACCTGGGACATACGGGGCGCAAAGTCCAGTGGGATTGAAACGAACCGCAGCAGCTTCAGCACGGACATGAAGGAGATCGACGTGATCTTCGGGGGAGAGAAAAAACTCTCAAACGCAATCGACGAGCTTGTGGGGCTCTACCACCCCCCGGTCATTTTCGTATACTCCACATGCATAGTGGGGATTATCGGAGATGACCTGGAAGCCATATGCAACACAGCAAGTCAGAATCACAATATCCCGGTACTCCCTGTAAAGTCCGAAGGCTTCAAAGGCAACAAGTCTGACGGGTATAAGGCAGCGTGCGACGCCTTAAAAAAGTTGATCAAAATACCTCCGAAAGAGGTGGCTGGAGAAAAGAAACCCGAAGTAAGTCCGCAAGTCAGAAATCCAAAGATCAATATCCTCGGGGACTTCAATGTGGCCGGGGACGTCTGGCTCATAAAACCTCTCTTTGAGCAAATGGGAATTGAGGTTATAGTCTCCATGACCGGGGATTCAACTGCAAAATCCATATCAAGAGCAGCGGAAGCCGACCTTAACCTTGTTCAGTGCAGCGGGTCCATGACCTATCTTGCAAAATGGATGCAGAAAGAGTATGGAATTCCGTATTTATCTGCGAGTTTCTTCGGAATCGAAGATATCTCCCTAGCCCTTCGGAAGACTGCGGAATACTTTGGTTCCAAAGAGATGAAAAAGAAGGCAGAAGAAATCCTGGAAACCGGAACGAACCGTATAATGCCTGAAATTTCCCGGGTTCGGGAAAGAGTCAAAGGTAAAAGAGCTGCCATCTACATGGGAGGACCTGCTAAAGCTCTTACGCTTATCAAAGGCTTTGCGGAACTTGGCATGGAAGTGGTTATCATCGGAACCCAGACCGGGCAAAAGGAAGACTACGAGCAGATCAGCTATTCGGTCAGGAATGGGACTGTCATTGTAGACGATGCAAACCCCCTGGAACTTGCTGAACTGCTCGTGAAACAAAAAGCCGACCTGATGGTTGCGGGTGTAAAGGAGAGATTTATCGCATACAAATTGGGTATTGCTTTCTGTGACTTCAACCACGATCGGGTAGTGGAGTTCGAAGGCTTTGACGGCTTTGTAAACTTTGCGCGGGAAGTGGACGCCTCCATTAACAGCCCTGTCTGGAAAGCTGTCAGGCAGCGGACCCTGAAACCTGAAGCAATGGAACTTAAAAGAGCAGCAGTAAAAGAAAGGATTTCCGGAGAACCACACGCAAAAGAGTATAAAAACGTGGAAGACATGGCTGTGGAACCGGAGTTTTTACACCCTAACATGGATGCAGCAACCGAAAACCAGGTATTTGGAGAGGCCTCGAGATGACGAAACGGAGCTATGTAACCGTAAACCCCTGTATCATGTGCCAGCCTATGGGAAGCGCCCTTGCTTTCAAGGGTATTGAAAACACCATGGTTCTTTATCACGGTTCCCAGGGCTGCAGCACTTACATGCGCCTGCACCTGGCCCACCATTTCAGGGAGCCTGTGGACATCGCATCGAGTTCCTTAAGCGAAAAGGGAGCAGTCTACGGAGGCAGGGAAAACCTGAAAAAAGGGTTGAGAAACGTCATCAACAGGTATAACCCGAAGGTAATAGGCGTTGCCACCACCTGCCTTGCCGAAACCATCGGGGACGATGTCCCTGCGATTATCAGAGAATTTAAAGAAGAGGAAGGGATCGGAGACGACCCTGAAAAAGATATCATAATCATTTCAGTTTCCACTCCCAGCTACGGGGAAAGCCACGTAAGCGGGTACATAAAAGCCTTAGAAGCAGTTGTCAGGAAATTTGCGGAAAATCAAGGAGAAGAAAGAGCCATAAAAATCCCGAACGGAAAACTCAATCTCATCCCTGTTGAGAGCCTTTCTCCTGCAGATGTGCGGGAAATCAAAGAGATTCTTGAGGCTACTGCCGAAAATTACATCTTCCTGCCTGATATTTCAGAAACCTTTGACGCTCCTCTGAGAGACGATCTCCCGAAAATTGCCCCCGGAGGCACTTCGATTTCCGAAATTGCGGATATGCCTAACAGCCGGGCAAGCCTGGGCCTGGGCATAGTCAGCAAGAACCTGGCACTGGAATATCTGGAGGGATACTACGGTGTGCCCGGGCAAAGCGTTCCAATACCAATAGGGCTTTCAAACACGGATAATTTCTTTACGGAACTGGTTAACATCTTCGGCTGCCCGATTCCCGATAAATACCAGGCCGAAAGGGGCAGGCTCCTCGATGCCATGGTGGACGTACACAAGTACCTCTACGGAGTTAAAGCAGCAGTCTACGGGGACCCTGATCTTGTATTTAGCCTTACGACCTTCATGCTGGAACTCGGGATGCATCCCGTGCTCGTAGCCACCGGAAGCAAAAGCAGGGACTTTGGGATGAAAATCAGGCAAATATTCAAAGAGATAAGGCCGGAACTGGAACCTATGGTTCTGGATGGGATTGACTTTGACAGCCTTAATGACGCGGTCAGCGACTGCAACCCGGATATTCTTATAGGAAACTCTAACGGGAGATACATTGCCAAAGCTCGGGACGTTCCTCTTGTGAGAGTCGGCCTGCCAATCCATGACAGAGTAGGCGCACAGCGCATCCTTACTGTCGGATACAAAGGATCCCTGGAACTGCTGGACAGGATCACGAATACTATCCTTGAAGCGACTGATACCTTCACAGCACCGGTGCAGGCAGAACCTGCGGCATATGCCAGTCAGGGAACCGAAGAGGAATGTATGGAGTGAACGCAATGGATGAAAACACAGCAAAAAAACTGATACTTTCTATCCTTGTAGTGGTTATCTGCCTTGAAATAGGCGCTTTAGTTACTGCATCCTCAGGAGTGGAAGATCAGCCTGCCACTATTACTGTCTCGGCTGCTTCAAGCCTTACTGAGGCATTTACGGATATTGCCAAAGAGTTTGAAGCTGCCCATCCTGGCACAAGGGTTGAACTGAACCTTGCAGGTTCTGGCACTCTTCGGATGCAGATTGAATCAGGGGCGCCTATTGATGTGTTTGCTTCGGCTTCTCAGAACGATATGAAACTCCTCTCTGAGAAAAACCTGATTGAAAACAGCTCAAGAAAGGACTTTGCATCAAATACCCTCGTAATGGTGGTGCCCGCGAAAAATGGCTCTGAAAATCCAACTGCCTTAGAAGACCTGACTGCAGGCAGCGTGAAAAAAATCACAATCGGAAACCCGGAAAGTGCACCTGTGGGAAAGTATGCAAAGCAGGCTTTGGAGAAAGCCGGGCTATGGAAGAAAATTGAGGGGAAAATCATCCTTGCAGAAAATGTGAAACAGGTACTCACTTATGTGGAGACAGGAGAAGTTGATGCAGGTTTCGTATATATAACGGATGCCGAAAACGGGCAGAAAGACATGTATAAAATAGCATGTACGGTCCCTGTTAGCGAACCTATTTCCTACCCCATAGCAGTGGTAAACCCATCTAAGAATAAAGAAAAAGCTAAGGAATTCGTTGATTTCGTAACAGGAAGCAGAGGACAGGAGATCCTGGCAAAATATGGCTTTAAAGCTCCATAAATAACCTCGAGTTATACCTCGAGTTATACCTCGAGTTATACAAAAATTTTTAGGATTTATTATATGCTCTGGAACTTGGAAAGGGATTTGATGGAAACGCTTCAATTGGTCATGAGCCCCCTCCTCCTGACGCTCAAAATTGCCACTATTTCAACTTTCTTTGTGGCTGTGCTAGGGATTCTAATTGCTTATCTGCTGGCAAAGAGGGAGTTTACGGGAAAGTGGCTCGCTGATGTGCTCTTGACCCTACCTCTCGTCCTGCCTCCAACTGTAACCGGATACATTCTTGTAATTCTGCTTGGGAAAAACGGGGTTATAGGAAGCATTTTCTCCACAGTTACCGGGAGTGGGATACTCTTTACCTGGCAGGCCGCTGCAATTGCAGCCTTTGTCGTATCTTTGCCTCTTATGGTGAAGACTGCTTCATCTTCCATAGGAGCAGTGGACCGAAGTGTTGAGGAAGCGGCCTGTATTCTGGGAAGAAGTGAATTCGAAACAGCGCTCTTCATAACCCTTCCCCTTGCAAAAAAAGGCATTATTGCAGGCTGCGTCCTGAGCTTTGCAAGGGCTGTCGGAGAGTTCGGGGCAACCCTGATGGTTGCAGGAAACATCCAGGGAAAAACCAGCACTATGCCTCTATCTATCTACGGAGCATACCAGGCCGGAAACAACGAACTTGCTAACCTGCTTGTGATTATCCTGATCGCCATATCCCTCATAACTATTGCAGCTACCAGTAAACTGGGGGAACAATGAAAAAAGGACTGGAGAGTGCAGGAAATGACTGTTGAGGTTGAAATCGAAAAGGAATTTTACGGAAGGAAACTCAGGAAAAAGAAAGGGGAAAAACCCAGCTTTTCAATGCATTGTAGCTTTGATGCCGATTCCGAATTCGCGGTCCTGTTTGGCTGTTCAGGTTCTGGAAAAACCACGGCTCTCCGGTGTATTGCAGGGCTTGAGAACCCGGATGCAGGGACCATAAGGATAAATGATACTCTATACTTCGACAGCAAGAATAAAGTAAATCTGCCCCCTCAAAAGAGAAAAATCGGGTATATGTTTCAGGAAAATGCCCTCTTCCCGCACATGAATGTGAGGCAAAATATCGAATTTGGGCTCAAAGGCCTGAGTTCTATAGAAAAAAATGATCGGGTGAATGAGATGCTGGGTCTCGTGGGAATCGAGGAACTTGAGTTTGCATACCCTGATGAACTCTCCGGCGGCCAGAAGCAAAAAGTGGCACTTGCAAGAGCCCTTGCTCCAAATCCCGAAGTCCTGCTCCTTGACGAGCCTTTTTCAGCCCTTGACACCGTAGTCCGGCTGAAATTGAGAAAAGAACTGCGGACCATCCAGAAAAAGCTCGGGATTCCTGTAATTTTCATCACCCATGACCCTGTAGAAGCCTTTACGATGGCGGACAGGATGGCGGTCTTTGACAACGGCAGGGTACAGCAACTTGGCTCACCTGAGGAAGTATTCTATCACCCGAAAACCCGCTATGTGGCAGAACTGGTGGGCTTCTCGAACCTCTTTGACGATGCCGTTGTTGAAGGGCACGGGCAGGGAGACGAATGTACCTTCCTCTGGTCCCTAGGCACTGAGATCACCGCCCCCTACATCAGGAGGATGGCAGGAGACAGAGTTAGCTGGGGAATAAGGCCTGAAAATATTGAGCTTGTGAATAACGGAAGTGGCGGAAGTGACGGAAGTGTCACTTCAATTCGGAAGGAAGACAGTAAAAACTTACTTGACGGCGTGGTAAGGAATTTTGTAAATAAGGGCACCAGCTGGATCATGTCCATGAAATTGAAAGACAGCGGGGCCGTCCTGAATGTCGAGGTTACAAACCGTATATTTGATTCGTTAAAAATAGGTGCCGGAGACGAATGCATGGTAAGGATCAAGACTTCAGATATGATTGTCTTTTGACTCCCGAATTGGGCCTCGCCCGAGTTTCGCTTCCCGAGTTTCGCTTCGGGATCACAGAAAATCGGAGATTTTCTGGGAGTTGCACTGCAAGTGCAACAGCATGAAGTCCTTTTCGGCAGAGTTGCGGCTCTGCAGTGCGCTGTCCTTTTCGCTGCGCTCAAGAGGACTAATTTATGAAATTATGGTTCTTCCGTGTCTTAAAATTCGAATCAATTTACAATTGGATAATGGGCAACGTAACTTTAAACTATATAGCAAACCTTTTCGAAATTCAAGTAAACGTTGACTTATAGGATGGTACTTTCTTCTATAGGACTTACGGACTCTATATAAAAAATCAAGTACATTAAACATAATGGTTTAAACTTACATTTTAGACATTTAACGGTTTTAACGCTACCGTTTTTCAGTTCAAATGCGTAAGTCCTATCCTAATAGTAGTATTAAATTTGACTTTAAGACAGCCTCCAAGCTGCTTCATTCTGTCATTTTCCTGACTTTATCCTACTTTCTGGCCCTCAGGATAACTGATCCTTCTCTGTTTTCGGTTTTAACATCAAAGCCTACATCTTCAAAAAGCTCTCTCCACGCGGCTTCCGAGAGTTGAGGACCGTGATGATGTTGATGTTCCAAAGGCTCAACTGCAGTTAATAGCCCACCCTTTTTCAGTACTCTCTTGATTTCGAACAGGGCAAATTTCATATCCTCAAGGTGATGAAGCATGAAAAAACAGGTAGCAACGTCTACCGAATCAACTTCAAAAGGCAGGGCGTAGACGCTACCTGTCCTGAATTCCACGTTCGGCACACTAAGGATTTCTGCGTTCATCTGCGCCTGGCCTGTGAGGGAATCGTGAAGATCGATACCATATACTTTTGAATCAGGGTTGTTTTTTGCAATTTCAAGAGTAAGGCTTCCAAAACCGCTGCCGATGTCCAGGACTGTTTCCCCTTTTATATCTGGGAGTAAGGCAGGAAGGACCTGTGCACGCACGCGGGCCATGCGGTCTTCAGGGAAGTTCGCCTTCGCAGCTTTTTCCGCATCTATTGATGTAAATGGAAGGATTGAATAGACTTTTGACCCGTTAGTTGCCATCAGGCCTCTTACATAAGCGCTTTCAGTTTCGGCTACAACCAGCTCCACCAATGAAACTCCGACATTCCCGCAAAAGCGCAGGTCCCACTCTTTCCTATTTTCAGGGTATTGAATGTTAAGAGGAGTATGTACCACCAGATAATGGGAGTATTCCGGATTGAAGTATACAGACACTGAATCGTGTTCTTTCAGGCGGATCTCACTGATGCTGTCCCTGAAAAGAGCAAGGATTTGCAGGGAAGTTTCATCAGCCTCATTTCTTACGCTTCCAATTTCTCCGAACATGCCTTTAAACTTGCTTTGGATGAATAAAAACTCTCTTACAGAGGAATTTGTAAGGAGTGCGCTTACTGACGTCATGTGCCAGAAACTTCAAATTTTTTCAGATTTCTCTCGATTTCTAACTGAATCTAAAAAAGCAAAAGTGGCTGCTCAATCCAATTAAGTTCTTGTTGCAGCTTATATGCCGGAACTTATCCATATCTTGACTTTTTATATTTTAACTGGTTAAGGATTTTAGTTGCATAGATAGATTTAAATACTTATGTAGGATAGAGGATACCTACTGGTGGTCGCTATGAAATACGTAATTGCAATAATAAGGCCGGAAAGGCTTGATGCGGTCAAAAGAGAGCTTCAGAGAGTCGAAGTAAATAGATTAACAGTATCATCTGCTTCTGGTTACGGTGCTCAAGGAGGACATCTCGAAACCAAAGCGACGAAATATGAGGCAAACCTGCTAGAAAAAATCAGGCTTGAAATCGCAGTAAATGATGATTTTCTGCAACCAACAATTGAAGCAATAAAAAGAGGAGCAATAAGTAAGAAGGAAGGAGATGTTGGGAGCGGCAAAATATTCGTGCTGCCACTTGAGGATGTCATAAGGATCCGCACAAATGAAAGCGGACGTGATGCTATTTGAGGTGGGACAAAAAATGACTATTGTAGGAGCAGATACTGCATGGGTGTTGATTTCATCCGCACTCGTATTATTAATGGTTCCAGGGCTTGCATTATTCTACGGTGGCCTGGTCCAGCGTAAGAATGTCCTGAGCAGCATGATGCATTCATTTGTTGCAATGGGTGTTATAACTATTGAATGGATTGTAATAGGTTACTCGCTTGCTTTTGCACCTGGAAACTGGTTTATAGGCGGCCTTGATAACATATTCTTGCGAGGAATTGATCCTTACTCGGTAACAGGCACCATCCCCACATACGCATTTGTTGCATTTCAGGGGATGTTTGCAATAATCACTCCTGCCCTGATCTCTGGTGCGATTGTGGGACGAATTAAATTCAAGTCATATATTGCATTCATCTTATTATGGGGCCTGATCGTCTATGCGCCTATCGCTCACTGGGTCTGGGGCGGCGGTTTTCTCACAGGAAGAGCCCTCGACTTTGCAGGTGGAACTGTTGTCCATATCTCATCAGGCATTTCCTCTCTTGCAATTTTGGCTTACCTCGGCAAGAGGAGGGGATACGGGATCGATTCGATTAAGCCTCATAACGTCACTCTAACCCTTCTTGGAACCGGACTTCTCTGGTTTGGATGGTTTGGGTTCAATGCCGGGTCTTCCCTAGCTGCAAATGAGATCGCAACCCTTGCATTTCTAACAACTCTCGTGGCACCAGCAGCCGCAGGACTTGGTTGGATGGCTCTGGAGTGGAACCACTTCGGACACCCGACTGCGCTGGGCTTTTCAACAGGCGTCCTGGCAGGATTGGTTGCAATCACTCCAGCTGCCGGTTTTGTCACACCTATGGCAGCAATTCCAATAGGTTTGATAGCCAGCTTCATATGTTATACAGCTGTGGGACTCAAAGGAAGGCTTGGATATGACGATTCACTGGACGTTTTCGGGGTCCACGGAATCGGCGGAATGACAGGTGCACTTCTAACTGGTGTATTTGCAAGCGTGGGATCTGCAGGTCTCCTTCTTGGGAATTCCAGCCAGTTGCTGATTCAGCTTGAAGGTGTTGCCGCCTCGGCTATATATGCAGCTGTCTGCACTCTGATTATTGGATTTGTGATCAATAAGACGATGGGACTCAAAGTTAGTGAAAGTGAGGAAAACATCGGACTTGACAGGACGCAGCATGGCGAGGCCGCGTATAATACTTAATTACAGGTAAACCTTACCTGTACTTTTCTAATTTTTATGTATTTCGTGTAATCCGGTTCTGCCGGGTCAAGGTATATGGTATGGTACTCAAGCCAGAATTATAAACATGTAAAAGTTTTGTGAAGGATTCAGTTTAAGGGGTAGAAAAGCGTCCCTCCACGAAACTAATACATTTTTCTTTTTTCAATTATCCAAGTTTCTTTCAGTCTTTTCTGTCTGATTTGTCTTTCCCCGTACATACCTACTCTAAAGCTATTTTGAGATTAATTCTCGGGCCGTGAAAGGCAGTTACTGAAAATTGTGAATAATTAATAGCCTTCAAATATGGTAAAACAAGGCGCATGTACTCGTTTTTCCAGTTTAATCAATAACTCGTCCCACTGTCATATCTTTTTATTGAGGAAAGTAGAAAACATTAAGTAGAAAAAATTAAATAGAATAAAGTAGGAAAAAGGCAAGAAATATGAGGCTTCCTAGTTACAAATATAAATAATGTGGGACGAAAATATGTTAAATACTGGCTCAACAGGTTTTATGCTGCTTGCGACAAGCCTTGTGATGCTTATGACCCCAGGTCTGGCATTCTTTTACGGAGGGCTCGCCTCCAAGCGAAACATTCTAGGAATTATGATGCAGAGTTTTGTTTCTCTCGGGATGACAACTGTTTTATGGTTTTTAGTCGGTTATTCTCTGTGTTTCAGCGGAGGAGAAGGCGCAATCATAGGAAATTTGGACAAAATGTTCTTGAATGGTATTACTCCAGATACTATGTATGGAAACGGGGAAATCCCAGAACTTGTCTTCGTAGCCTATCAGATGATGTTTGCAATCATTACCCCAGCTCTGATTACTGGAGCATTTGCAAACCGAATTACGTTTAAGGCTTACATTATTTTCTTGATCGTCTGGCAGCTCTTTGTTTACTATCCTTTTGTCCATATGGTGTGGGGAGGCGGCTTGCTTGCACAAATGGGGATTCTTGATTTTGCAGGTGGGATCGTGGTCCATGCAACAGCGGGATTTGCAGCCCTTGCTTCAGTCTTTTTTGTAGGCTCAAGGAGGTATAAAGATTCAAAGCCAAACAACATTCCCTTAATGGCCATAGGAACTGCACTTCTCTGGTTTGGCTGGTACGGCTTTAACGCTGGCAGTGAGCTCCATGTGGATGGGATTACTTCACTTGCGTTCCTTAACACCGACATTGCAGCTTCTTTTGCAGCGATCACCTGGATGGTAATAGAATGGTTCAAGGAAACAAAACCTAAATTTGTGGGGCTTATGACAGGAGCAGTTGCTGGTCTTGCGACTGTCACCCCTGCAGCAGGTTTCGTTTCCTTGCCTGTAGCTGCGTTAATGGGCATCATCGGAGCCGTTGTCTGCTACTTTGCGGTACATATTAAAAATAAGATGGGATGGGATGATGCCCTGGATGTATGGGGTGTCCATGGAATTGGAGGAGTAACCGGGACAATTCTCCTTGGAATCTTTGCTTCAATTGCCATAAATCCGGCAGGAACTAACGGATTGCTTTACGGTGGTACCGGGTTCTTTATCAAAGAACTCGTGGTTGTTGCGGGTGCTTCAATTTACGCATTCGTGTTTACCTATATTATGCTGATATTTATAAATTTAATAACTCCGGTTAAAGTTACAGATGAAGCACAGCTAATAGGTCTCGATATCTCTATCCATGGTGAAAGTGCTTACGACTCAATTCACCATTAAAGTACACCAAAATCCGTTTAAAATCAGGATATCCAATATCCACAACGAATGTGCCTGCGATAAGGGTTCTCTGAAGAAAAGCTTAGTTATCGGCAGGTTAGTCAGATGAAGCGTAAAACCCCTGGGTCTTTAGCCCGGGGGATATCAGCGTCGATTCTCCTCTTCTTCAGGTGAATGTATCTTTTGGCTCTTCGTTTTTTTGTGTGGATATCCCTATAAAAACCAATGCAGTCTTGGATTGAAAATCATCTATCCATAGAGAATGACGAAGAGCATTCTTTTTCTATAGTGGAAATTAGCAGTAAGTATTGGAAATTAGCAGTAAGTATATGCTCTCAGTAAGTATGTGCTTGGTAAAGGTAATGAAGATTGCAAGTGCGAGTATACATTTTAAATATTTGGAATTATGAATTTGATATTACATTATTTGGCGTTACAATTCAGAAATGTTAGATTTTTTGCTTTTATACTTGAACTGATCTTTATCTGCTGAAGAGGATTATTGAGCCGGATTAATTCTTATGATCGAGGAAAATATCCCGAGTAATATCGTAAAAGATTTACAGGCGGTCAGCCGACTTCATGAGCAGGCAGTCTGCAGCCACGATAAATGCAGGGAATTTAGTGAAAGATTGTCCGAACTTTTGGTCTTGTTAGAGGATATGAAGTTTTACCGGACTGCTGATAGATTGATGAGCATTCTCTTAAACTGCAAGCCAAAAGAAGCGTCTCACTGCGAAAAAGCAAACCTTGTCGGGGAGATGATGAAAGAGGTAGCAAAAGATGTACAGAAAAAAGCGGAAATTAAAAAATAGATGGTACTGAGTAGATTTCAGTACATTCCTAAAGTTGAACTCAAAACAATTGTTTTTTTACCATTGTAAAAGCTAAAATCACCGAGAAAAAAACGGTCATTGTAAAAATAATTGCGAATGCATGAGGATTACTCGCAAAAGGGACGTTAACGTTCATCCCGAAAAAGCTTGCAACCATTGTTGGGAGCGCCATAATAATTGTGACTGAGGTCAGGAATTTCATGACAATATTTAAGTTGTTGGAGATAACCGATGCGTATGCATCCATTGTCCCGCTCAGGATATTACTGTAAATATTTGCCATTTCAATTGCCTGCTTGTTTTCTATAATAACATCTTCAAGAAGCTCCGTATCTTCAGGGTACATCTTAACAGGAGTTGACCTTAAAATTTTTTCAAGTACCATTTCATTGCTTTTCAATGACGTAGAGAAGTATACAAGACTTTTTTCCAGTTCAAGTAACTGAATTAACTCTTTATTTTTCAGAGATTTATGCAGCCTGCCTTCAATCTTATCACTTGTTTTATCGATATGCTTGAGATATTGAAGGTATAACTTTGAGTTTTTGTAGAGGATCTGTAGAAGAAAACGTGTTTTTTTAAATGTATAAAATGATTTATTTTTCCGTTCAATAAAATCTTTCATAACGTAATTTTCCTTAAGTGAAACGGTAACAATGTTATTATCAGTAATAATAATTCCAAGGGGAATTGTATAATATGTCCCCCCGTCCTGCAGATTCATATTTGGTACAGGAATATCTATTAATACGATAGTACAACCTTCATCCACTTCAATTCTGGAGCGCTCCTCTTCGTCGAGTGCAGCTTTGATATGATCAATAGGAATACTTAGATTGTTTGAAATGAACAGGATTTCCTGTGGACTTGGATTTACAAGATTAATCCATGCTCCATTTTCAACTTGATCGAGAGTTATGATTCCATCGTCTACTGATTTGTATATTTGAAGCATGTCTGGTTCTCCTTTTTTCCAGCATAAATGGATTATATTTTCTACTCAAGTAAAAATGAGGAGATATTAGCTTCAAGCAGAGCACCTATCTATAAATAGATTTTCATTAGTAATTTTCATTAGTATATAATACTGACCCTTATAGTTCTGAAAGATCTAAACCAGATTCATTCTTAAGTAACGGTCACAAAATAGATTAGGGGAATTTTTTATAAAGTTACTTTCCAATTGATGGTTATGATCTTGAAAATCAAGGCATCCACTAGAGACCTGTGCATATTTTGTTCTGTGACGACTCCTAAGTTAATAAATCTAATAAATAGAGATCGTGCCCACGAGTTGTTAAAAAGCGTATACATAAGACTCTTTCTACATTTTTCCAATAATGGAAGGTATAATTGTTTTTCAGATCTGATCAATGACTCACGGACACGACCTAAATAGGATATGGAAGTTAAAGGTGGATATTGGATCTGTAGCCTGAAAAACGCTATTAGAAAAAACATCGATTTTTTAAAATTGTTTTGGAAGGAGAAATTGGAGGAGATAAACTTTTCAGGATAATAAGATATATCAGGCTTTTCCTTCTCCACCTAACCCTTAACAGGCTGTCCGACAATTACTGTCACTAATAAATGAATTCCTTCTTTTTCAATTTAAAGGTATTAAATGCTTTCTTTTTGTCATCTTTTTACTCTCTGATTGAATTGTCGGACAGCCTCTTTAACGAGGGATGTAAAACATTATCAAGACACCCACAAGTGAGATCAGTGCTCCGATTATTTCATATTTATCAGGTCTCTTCTTATCAACAAGGGCTCCCCAGATCAGGGATGAAACAATAAAGACCCCTCCGTATGCAGCATAGACTCTTCCAAAATTCGCAGGCTGGAAGGTTGGAATGATCCCGTAGACAGCTAATGTTAGCCCTCCAAGAAGCCCAAAGACTATTCCTTTATTCTCTCTTAGCCATAACCAGACCAGATAACCTCCTCCTATTTCGAGTAAAGCGGCCAGAAAGAACAGGGCGAGAGAAACCCCCAGGTCAATCATAGATCTCATCCTTCCTTGGCCAGTAATATATAATTGAGACCCCGATAAGAATAATCATGGCACCTATGAGATCATATGTATCAGGTAGGGTTTTGTCGAATACCCAGCCCCATAAAAGTGACATAACAACAAAAATACCCCCATAGGTTGCATATATTCTGTGGAAGTAAGAAGGCTGGAAAGTGGGCACGATTCCATATAAAAATAAGATAATTGCTCCTAAAAATGCAAATTCCAGCCCCCTTCCTTCCCGCAGCCATAACCAGATAAGGTATCCTCCACCAATTTCAAAAATACCTGCAAGGATAAAAAGGAGAATAGTATACAGAAAGCACTTTTTTCGTGAGATGCATCCAGAATCTATTTGAACCATATTCCCCAAAAGTGGCTATAAATATATATAAATACACTCATCTGAGAATACTTCTGGCTTAAACTAAAATATCGACCATTTTAAGCTATAAGATAACAATGGCTCTCCGCTGTTTCGTGTGGATATCATCACAAAAACCAATGCGGGTAAATTGAAAAAGCATCTTATCCATAAGGAATAGCGAAGAGCCATAATAATACAGTCTGTTGGATAATAATGCAGTCCGTTGGATCATAGCGCATTCTGTATTTGATCAGTTCTATAGATCTAACCAATCTATGAGTTATATGAACCAGGGGGATATTTCAAAACTAGCAATTCATGTAAACTCTCTTTATGTATTAATGCTGCCAATAAGGACTTATCTGCAACATCCGCATCCCCCTTCCATATGGAGCAGGTTCTGGTTTCCCTGTTCCACTTCCCAGCAGTCAAAACATATTTTTATAATCCCTTGTTTCCGGTGTTTTACCCTAAGCAGAGAATTTGTTTCTGTTCTGCAAATATCACATTTCACCATGTCTTATTTACCTCGGTCGGGATCAAAACTTTTGTAGTTGAATACTTTCAATCATTTTATCTTCATGTATCTTATCTGATGTATCTTATCTGATGTATCTTATCTGATGTATCCAGCAAAGCTTTTTAACTCGCCTAGTGAACTTTAACCGGGAATAGGGCATTATTCCAGGCTGGGATAACACATGTCAATATTTATATATAAATAAAGTTGAGCTTACGTTGCTCAAAAACGCTTACATTGTATTAATAATTTTAGTATTTTCAAATTATTTATTTATTTTTATTTAAGTGTATTCTGACTCAGATTCCACACTCAGATACAGCATGTTCTGGAATTAGGTTCTAATATTGTTAAATGTTTCATAGTCTTTTTAATTTTTCTGGTTCTTCGTCACGATTCTTGCAATGATTCACTTTCCATTCCCCATAGAGTCCTTACCCTAGCAAATTGTCTGAATTGGATTTTCAAGGTCTTCACGTTGCCCCCGAAACTTTGCAAACCGGCATTACTACTAATGCAAATTCTGGTAGGGTTACCCCAAACGGAAGGGACAGCATTGAAGCAATTCATGGCTTACCTTTTTGTCGTAATGTATAATCAAGTGTAGTTTTGAGACAGCCTGAAAACATATGTTTTTCCCGAAGCGCGTAAAAAACAATATATAACAGAGGTTCCTTTCCTAGAAAGAAACCTTGGCTGAATCTTGGCACAAAACCTGACATGCATGAAACCTGACATAATATAACTCATTAAATCGGGAAATTCTTATTAAAATGTTTTTTCAAAAATGTTTCTTGTGTCAGTTTGTGTGAGTTTCGATCTTTTTCATTTACTTCCATGGAACTGAGTCATAAAAAAGGATTTTAAATGACAATCAAATGCAAAAAATGCAATCACGAAGCTATTATTTTTCAGAAATATTCCGGGATGCACCTCTGCAAGAAACACTTTGTAGAGGACGTTGAGAGGAAGATCAAGCTGACAATCCGGAAAGGGTACAGCATCCAGAAAAATGACCTAATAGCAGTCGCACTGAGCGGAGGTAAGGACAGTTCAGTTGCTCTTTATGTGATGCACAAAATTCTGGGAAATAGGCCGGATATTGAAATAGTGGCAATTTCAGTTGATGAAGGGATACACGGGTACCGTCCGAATTCCCTCGAACTTGCAAAGAATCTTACCAAAACTCTCGGGATCCGACACATCATAAGGTCTTTCAAAGAAGCACATGGGGTAACCATGGACGAATTGGCAGCATCGGACCGGGAAAAAGGCACATGCAGTTATTGTGGCGTCCTTAGAAAAAATATTCTCAATAAGGCAGCTCGTGAAATTGGGGCAACGAAGCTGGTCACAGGGCATAACCTGGACGATGAGGCACAGACTATTCTCCTTAACCATTTCCGAGGGGATGTGGAACGTATGGTCAGGCTTGCCCCGCCTGCGGCTATAGAAGGCCTGATATTGCGGGCAAAACCTCTAAGGAATGTCCCTGAAAAAGAAGTAGCACTTTATGCTCTGGTAAATTCCCTGCCAGTAGACTTCAGCGAATGTCCATATGCAGGAGAAGCTTTGCGAGGAGAAGTGAGGGAGCTGCTAAACAATTTTGAGACAAGGCATCCGGGGACCAAATATTCCCTGCTCAGGGGTTTTGACAAGCTTGCAGGAGCCCTCGGAAAAGAACTTCCCCCAGCAAGAATAGAAAAATGCAGGATTTGTGGGGAGACCTGCACTGAAGATATATGTCAGGCCTGCAAATTGCTAGGCCGGGCTTAATATGGAGTATTGAACGAACAGAACTATCAGACATATATACGTATCAGAAAGCCTCTTTGGTCCGATCTGGGTAGGAAAGCAGATCTGCAGGATCATAGAGTTTCTTTCCCTTCCTGCTCACATAAAGACGCGTCCAGAGAACAGTTGCCAGAGGCTGTAGAACAACTATCGGAAGCAGGGATGTAAACCCTGAGACCAGAATATTTCCGGGACCAGCGTACTCGCTGAGAAGAACGTTGACTAAAGCCAACATTGTGAAAATTACCCATGTGAAGAAAACATCCAGCTTATTCTCCCTGAAAAAGTGAAAACCCGTGCTTAAAGCTTCAAGAGGTTCAAGTTCGTCGATGACAAGGGCATATAATGTAAGAGAAAGCACGATACTTAAGGCTATTATGTATGTCCCCCATAGAATTACTCCTATAGCGAGTACTCCCATACCCTGTACCTGAGCTGCCGGATTTTCGATCAGAGCACTTAGATCCCCGACTGCAAGGGCTCCAGGCACCATAAATATGATTCCTCCAAGTGCCAGCAGGGTCATTAACATAATTGTCAGGAAAAACCTGGAAACATTTTTCGAACCTGAGACGAGCATGTCAGAGAGGACGGTATCTCCGGTTTCAGATGCCTTCTTTGCCATCCCTATTGCACCTGCTGTGAAAAAGGACTGTACGAACATCCAAAAAAGGAAAAACATGATAATTAAAAGTACAGAGTATACAATATTTTCCGTAAATCCCTCCCACATTATTGAATAAAGTTCCTCTGGGGAAAGGGTAGCAGGGTCAATTATATTTTCGACATTCGAGGCAAAGAGCAAAATGCCCATCAATCCTAAGAATAAGACTAAAAGAATCAGATTGACAAAAGAGTTAAGGATAAATGGAATACAAATGTTTAAATTTTTAACCCAGCTGTTGAATCCTCTGCTAATTGTTGTTCCTAAATCTTCATGCATGTGCTGTGACCTTCCAATGTAAAGACAGTGCTCCTGCATTTCTTTTGCAATCATACCCTAACAGACTGCAAAAATACAGTTGGTATGCAGGCTCACAGATACCATTTTCAGATACATATGCAGAAGATAAATATATAATCTCTTCTTTTTGCACAAAGAGAATAGTAGGTAATGAATAGAAGGTAATTATATGAAAATGCTGGAAAATTTCAATTGCTCTCAGGTTCCCGAAAAAACAGCGACAAACGGTAATATGAATGAGGTAATGGTCCTGGGCCACTGTCTGCTTAACCCTCTTGCAAGAATAAAAGGAGCAAAACCTCCTCTCCCTGTTGACACAAAAGGCGCAAACGTTATCCAGCTCCCCTGCCCAGAATCCATGTTTTTCGGAATTAGGCGCCGAGAAATTACTAAAGACCAGCTTGACCACCCTGCCTACAGGCGCTTCTGCCAGGAAATCTTCACCCCCTTTGCAGATCTGCTCGAAGACCTTTCAGCAGCCGGCATAAAAATAAAGATTATCGGCGTTCCGAAAAGTCCCTCCTGCGGTGTGGAAATGACGAGTGTCGGCGGAGAGCCAGGCAAAGTCAAGGAATTCCACCACAGCCATATCCCCGGGCCTGGAGTGTTTATGGAAGAGATTATAAAAGAGCTTAAGAAGAGAAATGTAAAATTTGAGATAAAGGATGCTGGGAAGTAAAAGGAAAGTATTTTTGGAAAGATTCTCTATCAATTAAATATAATACAAAATATATTCGTGTTCAACAAAAAAATTTCGTTATTTATAAACGCTTTTTTCTCTCTACATATAATTTTATCATTTAATTTTATCATTTTGTTAAAGTTCAGCCCGATACCCTAAAAGTTAGGATTTAACGTAATGCCTCTATTAATTTTTCCCATTCTTTATCAGATAAATCACTTGGATAATGAATTCTTTCATTTTGTTCTGGCATTAGCGAACAATCTGTTTTCCAAGGAATATATAAATTTCAGGCAGGTTCTAAGACCTATTCCTGGACTTCTTTAATATTGTCTGGGGAAATCTTTTCTCATTATTATTCTATGTACCTCCACAACCTGCGCTAATTTCTCAACTGGGCTTGTTCTGTATAGAGGGGCTCCTTCTCTAGATTGAAGCCGATAAATGTTTTTATGGGTCTCAGAATAAAATAACCTGGTAAAATAAAAACGGGTGCCAATATATAAATATTACTTAAATAATATTTAGCGCATAAATTAGCTGATCAGACTGACTATCTTAGTATTGGTTCTACTTGCTTTGTTGCAATTCCATAGGATTCTTGATTTTCGCTTGGATCCTCTTTTACAGTTTAAATGATGAAGCTTCATAAAACGAATTAATGCTGCAGGAATGCAGCACGAAACGACACCAGGAAAGTATGCAAGTACCATTCAGAATAGACAGACTGATTTAATCTGCAACAAAGCAGCTCTATTTTGAATTTGCATGTTTCTGAAGCTTCATCAGGATGAAACATGATTCTATTTGAATTTAAGAGGATTGAGTCTCTGTATCTCAATCTCTTAAATGTATATGAACACTCAAAGAAATACAAGTCTTCAAAAGAGTATAATCTCACCTCTTTCTCTTTGAACAGGTCTTTTCACCTGAGAACAGCAAAAAAAGCTCCGGAACTTGAAAATCAGGCTGACCGGTCCTCCATAGGGCAAATTTGGGCTTCCCCATACAAGATAAAATTGGAAACCCGACTGCAGACTCCCGAAAAAATGGCTTTGCAGTGTATGGAGGATCTGGTATGGTAAGTGATGAAGATATGAGATCCGGGAATATTTTGCGTCTGTTCTGGAAATTTACATTCCCGGCAGTTGTGGGAGTTGTCATTGCGGGCATCCAGGGAATTATCGGCGGCTTCTTTATAGGGAACATACTTGGAAGCCAGGGCCTTGCAGGAATTACCCTTGCCTTTCCTCCTTATATAGCAATAATTGCAGTAGGCGTACTTATCGGGATCGGCTCGTCCAGTCTCACAGCGCTGGAACTTGGAAAGGGAAATACGAAGGGAGCCCTGGACATTGTGCACAACGCTTTTCCCTTAAGCCTTCTTGCAGGAGCCATTTTGACTGTAGGAGGGCTGGTTTTTTGCGAAACCTCAATCAGCCTCCTTGGAGCCAGCGGGCCTGCTCTTACCTTTGCTCGCGAATATCTCAGAATCATTTTCCTGGGTTCGGTTTTCATAGTCCTTACTCTTGCCCTCGATCCCCTGGTAAGGAATGACGGGAAGCCGAAACTCTCTATGAACGTAATGATTGCAGGAGTAGTTTTAAACGTCGTGCTTGACTACCTTTTCGTTATGCGCATGGGAATGGGAATGTCAGGTGCCGCCATTGCTACAGTACTTTCCTTTGCCCTGCCTGCAGTACTGCTTATGCTTTACCTTTTTGGGAACAAGGCAAAGTTGAAACTTCGGCTTAAAGACATGAGATTCAGAATCGGAACCTTGATACAAATCTTTCATGCAGGTTTTCCATCTTTCGTGATGCAATTTTCACTGGCTCTCGTGCTCTTTGCGCACAATTACATGCTGCTCAGATACGGTTCCGAGCTTGCGGTCTCAGCTTATGGAATCATAGGATATGTCTTTTCAGTTTTCTATATGCTCTTCGAAGGAATAGCCCTTGGAGTGCAGCCGATTATAGGTTTCAATTATGGAGCTGGCCTCTATGAAAGAGTTTCAAAGACCCTGAAATTGACAATGCTTTCGTGTATTCTGGTCGGAGCTTTCGGGTTTGTGCTGATGTACTTCTTCCCAGATAGTGTTGTGCGGATCTTCAGCCAGAATGACTCTGAACTTCTGGAAATTACGCTTCAAGGAATGAATATTTTCATGTTCTCTCTACTCGTTGAAGGTACTGTGCTCCTTACTTCTATTTATTTCCAGTCAATAAACAGAGTCCGAGCAGCACTCTTCATTAATCTGGGAAAGATTTTTGTTATCCTCTTTCCTCTGCTATTCATTTTGCCTCTCTTCTTTGGCATTGACGGCGTCTGGTCTGCATCGCCGGCTGCAGAATATATCATGCTGTTTGTGGTTCTGGGAATGCTTTCGAAGGAATTTAAATTCCTCAAAAATGGGGAGAAGAAAGCTGAGACGAAATCCAGGTTTGTTACTTTCAGGCCTGCTGAAAACCTGGAGGCTTCGTGAGCTACCTCTCCCCTAACCTTCTTTTTAAGGCTATGATATCCTTCCATTCCATGCTCTATTAGATGATTTTTTATTTATATAGAGACACACAGAGAACCCCTTAATCATATCCTGGATCTTATAATAGCTGCGAGCACACCGGTCAGGATGGGAAAAGCACACCTGCCATGATGGGAAATTTACATTCAGCTTGTAGAATTTGGCAGGAATCCCATCGTGAGTCCAGGAAAAAGCGATAGCAGGGCTGTTATAATCACGGTTTCCAGAATTCTCTGCCTTTCAAATCTTCAAACAACTGAATATCTTTTTCTCATTCTTTAATTCCAGCTTTTTTTAATTGATCGAAATTTGGTCGTGTACACGAGTTATTGATCAATTCCGAAAAAGCTAGTACATCTCCTGCATTTGAGGAAAATGTAGAGATATTCTTGTGCTTACGGTTTTCAATAACTCACACCACAACCCGAAATTTCAATAGGATTAAAAAATCTCATGGCTTGAGTCTTATCCATTAAGCCTGTCAAAACTCATTTGCTTTTCAAATGCATTGATGACGAGTCAGTACCTCTCTTTTTCGAAAAAGCCTGATGGGTTGGGCTAAATAATTCAGTGTATATAAAAATATATCCGATAGAAATTTCAAATTCAGCTTAATCTTTAGGGGCTGGAGAAACTTTCTACGTAGATAGAGGTATAAAAATGGCAACTAACGAAGAACTTATTCAGGAGCTTTCTGATGCAGTTATCTCCTGTAAAAGAGATGCAGTACTCGCTGCTGTTGAGAAAGCAAAAAAGGTTATGGAACCGTCAGAGATCATTGACAAAGGGCTTTCTGCAGGCATGAACCAGGTAGGAGTTCTTTTTGAGAGAGGGAAACTCTTCCTGCCTCATGTTATGATGGCTGCTGATGCGATGACAGCAGGGGTTAATTTTTTGGAAGCTGATCTTCCGGCAGGAACAGAGAGTAAGAAACTTGGTGTTATCGTGAACGGCACTGTGGAAGGCGACGTCCATGATATAGGAAAGTCAATTGTTTCAACCATGCTCCAGTCTGCAGGTTTTGAAGTTTATGATCTTGGTAGAGATGTGCCTACGAAGAATTTCGTAGAAAAGGCAAAAGAAGTGAATGCTAATATGATCGGGCTTTCCGCCCTTATGACCACGACCCTTCAGGGACAGAGAGAGGTCATTGACCTGCTAAAGGAAGAAGGCCTCAGGAACAAGATAAAGGTCATGGTAGGCGGAGCCCCTGCAACCCAGGCCTGGGCAGACAAGATAGGCGCAGACTGCTATGCAGAGAATGCAAGTGAAGCCGTGGCAAAGGCAAAAGAACTGCTGCTCTAAACTCGAATTTCATCAAATAAAATCTATCTGATAGATGGAGGGTAAAAAATGGCAACTGAATATGCTTTGCGGATGGGAGACGGTAAACGCGTCTACCTTACAAAAGAAAAAATTATGGAGGAG
>MCHG01000214.1_pt1 | contig 26958 bp, 26 predicted proteins | sample 787351 | NCBI WGS metagenome assembly MCHG01 (sample SAMN05430296, study PRJNA330682) | permafrost metagenome | biome: Cold desert; feature: permafrost; material: soil; isolation source: enrichment culture inoculated with soil incubated with H2/CO2 at 20 degrees... ... | reverse complement strand
TAGTTTTAGTTTTAGTTTTAGTTTTAGTTTTAGTTTTAGTTTTAGTTTTAGTTTTAGTTTTAGTTTTAGTTTTAGTTTTAGTTCTTGTTTAAGTTTTTGTTTGTTTAACTTTTAATTTTACATTTTTAATTTTACATTTTTTTAAATTTACCCAAATAATTATAAGATGCTCCTAAGCTTTCTAACCTTTTTACTATGCTGTCTTTTTCTCCCGAAACCAATACACAGGTTACAGGTCCTGCGGATTTTTTAATGTCAAGGGGGATGTTTTCTGTATAGTTAAATATAAGATTGTTGCATCTACATAATTCATTTACCTCAAAGTCAATTCCCTTGGAACCTACTGGAAGGATTTCGTGAATACTTATATTATCATTTATTTGACTGATGATTTTTAAATTAGAAATTCCATCTTTTGCTACTACCTCTGCTCCAACTTTTGGACTTCCTATTGCAAAGAGTTCATCACCTGGTTCTGTCCTGGGCTTAATCCATAATTTTGTATCAATGACACCAATACAAGTTAGACCTATGCCAGTTTGCATCACTGGGATATTCTCTTCTGTACTTCCTGTAAGCAACTGACTAGAATCTAATCCAATTTCTTCAATAGCTTCTTTAATTCCAATTAGTATTTTCTCCCCAGTTGGGTTCATTTCTACACAGAAGTTGTTGACAAGAATTTGGGGTGTTGCTCTAAACGCTAAAATTTCACATAAAACTACTGTGGCAGTAAGATAGCCTACAATCTCAGGATCTACCTTTACTACATCTAACTCTTTTGAACCAATGCCTCCACAAGAGTCACACGCAATAACCAAAAAACATTCATCATTTACATGTAATAGTGTTAGATCTCTATATTTTTCTACCTTCACTATTGATCACCCACAAGGAGAACTTAAACTTTGTAGCATTCCAAAACCATCTTGATAACTTATTTCAATAATTCCTCCTAAAGGAATATGAAAATGCCACCTATCTAGAATCTGTACGTCAATTAGGTGAGTTAATATGCTTTGTACTGTACCTCCATGGCAAACGATCATACAGGTACCCTCATTATTTTTTATGGTATCCACAAACTCAGCAATTCGATTATGAAATAATTGTAAACTGTCTCCTTGTGGCAACTGATAGTTTAAAAGATCAGCTTCCCACTTAAGCCAGTCTTCATTATGATCTCTTTCAACTTCCTGAAATGTCAGGTTTTCAAAAACTCCAAAATTCATTTCTGCTAATGTATCCACTATTTTCACTTCAGTAGAGGTATCTTCTCCTACTTTTTGGGCAATATTCAATGCTCTAGAAATTGGGCTTGAATAGATTATATCTACCTTATAATCTTTTAGTGTTTCCGTTAGTTTGATAAACTGCTTCTTACCTTTTTCAGTGTATTTTGTCTCTGTAACTCCTGCAAATCTTTTTTCAAAATTACCAGTAGTTTCTACATGTCGTACTATTACAAATTTCATGGATTTCCTCCTAAATAGAGTGATAGTATATATGAACTGAATAAGAATAGTATTTGATTTAATTCAATCAGCATACCAATAGTATCTCCAGTCATACCTGAAAGTTTCTTCTTAAAATAATGAACAAAGTAAATAGAAATCAGAATACATATACTAAAGGACAATAAATAAATATAGTTAACTACCCCGATAATTACTGTTGCGAAAATCAAGGCAAATATCATTTCTTTTTTTCCCATGCCTTCTACAAAGCCCTTACCCATATCATTGGTCTTTTTCGCGTATTTACTTAGTGATGCGGCCATTAGTGCACAGCTTCTAGCTACAATAGGCATAAAAAACAGGACCAAACCATCTGTGTATTTAAACATGATAAAATAACCTAGTATCAACATAAGGATTCCTATTGCACCAAATGCACCAATTCGGCTATCTTTCATAATCTCAAATATTCTTTCCCTATCTCTGTTGCTTAATACACCATCTATGGTATCTATAAAACCATCCATATGCAATCCGCCTGTTAACCATATGTATACAAATATAAGAAGTAGTGCAGATACTTCATTATTAATATCGCCCAAAACATACCATACGCCATAAAGAATAGCACCTATTACAAGTCCTACAATTGGCAACAGAGACATAGAAGAGTAAAATTCATCTTTTGAAACTTCAGATTTAATATTTATGGGTATTCTAGTAAAAAAGCTTAATGCAACTAAAAATTTTTTCATAGGATAACTTTCACCTTACTTCAATTTTATTTGTAAACCACTTACGATTAAGAATACCTCATCAGCTTTAGAAGCTACTAATTGATTTATCCTTCCTACAATATCTCTATAATAACTTCCCATTTTATATGCTGGTACTAGTCCCATTCCTAATTCATTTGATACAATAATTAACTCTTTTCCCTCAGACAATAAGAGTAGTTTCTCTACTTCACCAATAATTGTCTTTTCTAATTCATCAACTTCTTCAGGGCTACAGTGATCAAAATCTAAATTACTATAAAACATTAAGTTACAAATCATAACGGTTATACAGTCTACGAGAAGTATCTGTGATTGTTCATATTCTTTTGTACCTACTACTTCATGAAAATCACAATATCTTTCAATAGTTGGCCACTCTTTTGGGCGTTGATCTTGGTGTTTTTGGATTCTATTTTTCATGCCTTCATCAAATGCAATAGAAGTAGCTACGTAGGTGATTTTCTTCCCACTTTCCTTAGCCAACCGTTCTGCATAAGTACTCTTCCCACTACGAGCGCCACCAGTAATAAATGTAATCATTTGTACCTCCCTTCCCAGCGAAGCTGGGGGTTGTTAGTTGTTCATTATCTGAATTATTTGATCTACATCTAGACTACTTCTCAATATGTTTGCCAACTCAATATACTGGCTTTCTTTAAATTCATCAAATGTAGCTTCCTGGTCTTTTGTTTCTAATCCTTTATTCTTTCTGATAATGTCTAGAATGAATTTTCTAAATTGGTCGTTGTCAAAGATTCCATGTAGATATGTACCTAATACATTTCCTTGGTGATTAATTACTCCATCATCATGTCCTTCTTTTAGGTGTACAAAACGATTATACTCTTCTTGAAATTCAGTTATCCCCATATGTATTTCATAGCCCTTGACTTTTGCTTTAAGACTCTGTCCCATAAATTGCATGTCTAAATTACCTTCTACCTGTACGGTTCTTTTTTCATCTGCAATGTAAGTGTTTGCATGAATTAAGCCTAATCCATTAGTCTTTTTTACACTAGACTCGTTGTTTCCTTGATCCACTATCTCACTACCTAAAATTTGGTATCCGCCGCAAATTCCTATTATAGGAAGATTATTTTTGTGGTATTCAATAATTTTCTTAGATAATCCAGAGTTATTCAAATAAATCATATCTTCAATTGTATTTTTGCTTCCTGGAATTATTAATAAATCGATATCTTCAAAATCAAATACTGAATGAATATATTTTATTTCTACATCCTCTTCCATCTCAAAAGGAGTGAAATCTGTAAAGTTTGAAATATGTGGCAATTTGATGATTCCTACTAGAAGTTCCTTCTTCGTTTGATGAGAAAATCTCAGGGATACGCTATCTTCATCATCTATGTGTAATTTAAAGTAAGGGACTACCCCCAGGCAAGGTATATTGATTTTGTCTTCCATCATCTTTATTCCAGGCTCTAAGAGTGTTACATCGCCTCTAAATTTGTTGATGATAAACCCTTTCATTCTATTTCTTTCATCTTCTTCTAGTAGCATATAAGTTCCATAAATTGATGCAAATACACCACCTTTATCAATATCTCCAATAAGAATTACAGGTGCATCTACCATTTCTGCCATGCCCATATTTACCAAATCATTTTCCCTTAAGTTTATCTCTGCCGGACTGCCTGCACCTTCAATGACAATAACATCGTACTTTTCGTTTAACTTGTCGTAAGCCTCTTTAATGACACCTTTAAACATTGGTTTATTCTTGTGATATTCTGTAGCCGTCATATTCTTATATACTTCTCCCATAACAATAACCTGGCAACCTACATCAGAAGATGGCTTTAATAATATAGGATTCATTTCAACAATGGGCTCAATTTTTGCTGTCTCTGCTTGTACAACCTGAGCACGACCCATCTCTTTTCCATCCTTTGTTATAAAAGAGTTTAGTGCCATATTTTGTGATTTAAAAGGTGCAACGTTATAGTTTAGATCTTTCAAAATTCTACACATTCCAGCAGTTAATATGCTTTTCCCTACTGATGAACCGGTTCCTTGAAACATAATGTTTGTTTTTTTCATAATTCAGTCTCCAAATCAAAATTTTGTAGAAGTTCTTCGTAATTGCTAATTGTTCTAAATCTTTCGTACTTAACTGGCTGATAATTTTAGTAGCATTACTTTATGTATAATTAAAATAAATAGGTTTCTACGTTTCTGTCTCAACAGAGTGTCCACGACGCAGAGTTATTCGCCAGAGTGTTGTCTTCACCAAGTTAGCTACACCTACATAATCGACAAGTCGATTATGTAGGTCGCGGACACTCGCCAAATGAAAACGTATTTCATGCGTTTTCAGGATTGTCGGTCTATACGGAGTTAATCGACAACAGAGTAAAGTCCCTCACCAAGTTAGCTACACCCACATAATCGACAAGTCGATTATGTGGGTCGTGGACACTCGCCAAATGAAAACGCATTTCATGCGTTTTCAGGATTGTGGGTCTATACGGAGTTAATCGACAAGTCGTTAACTCCGTATAGACCCACAATCCCTTCGAAAATGCACTCTGTGCATTTTCGCTTGGCTCGTTATTGTCACGAAAAAAAAACCATCTACTTTTAGAAGGTTTGCACAGTAAAAAACACATAAAACATTCCTCCCCTCCGTAGGTAAAAACATTACTTACTTCTTAAGGCAGGTCTCCTGACTTGTGCTTCAATCTCCACTCTACCTTCCCATCCAAAATAGACAGTGGTTAGTACCTGAGTTTTGTCCACACTTACAGTAGCGGGGGCTGTAGTGGTTTTTCACCACTTTCCCTTTTAAGTTTACACACCTTTTAAAAATTATTTAATTATACCACTAGTTTAGCATAAAGTGAATAAAATTTCAATGAAATTGAGCTGATTACATCTCACTGATCACATGTTTATAATACAAGCATAAATCAATGACCAAGCATTCGCTACAAAGTGGTTTCCTTGCTTTGCAGATCTTTCTACCATGGTAAATGAGCCAATGATGGGCAGGGGACCATTTTTCTTCTGGAATATTCTTCATTAGATCGTTTTCAGTATGGAGTACATCTTTACTCTCAGCCAAACCTATTCTATTTGAGACCCTAAAAACATGAGTATCCACTGCTATGGCGCTCTTCCCAAAGGCATTACTGACAACAACATTAGCTGTTTTTCTACCTACTCCTGGCAGCGTCATAAGTTCTTCAATGGTATCAGGTATCTGACTGTTATATTCATCTACTAGTATAGCGCATGTAGAAATGATGTTTTTACTCTTTGTATTGGCTAATCCGCAAGATTTGATTTTCTCTTGTAACTTTATTTGCCCTAATTTCAATATAGATTCTGGGGTATTCGTTATTTTATATAACTCTGTCGTTACCTTATTGACTCTCACATCTGTACATTGAGCCGATAAAATAGTAGCAATAAGCAATTCAAAAGGTGTAGTGTAATTTAACGCAGCTACAGCGTCAAAATACTCTTTCTCTAATAATTCTAGCACTTCAATTATTTCATGTTTATTAAGCAAATGCATCCATCCTTTATTCTATATACCCGATAGTATACCATTTAAGCCTAAAAGTTATCATTGATTTTAGTTTTTTATGTCTTAATGTAATGTAATATGCTAAAATATTCTTTAGTGGTATAGAACAGCATTAAGCATTAAGCCTTCAGATAAGTATATTAAGTATTAAGGTAAGTGCAGTAATATGATGGCTTTTAGCTTAATTCTTAAGGCTGAATAAGGAGTTTTTACATGAATAAAAGGAACATGCTAATTGGTGATTTGGGATTATTGATTACGGCATTTGTTTGGGGAAGTGGATTTGTTGCAGTGAAAAGTGCATTAGATTCTCTTTCCCCTATGTACATAATGGTAGCTAGATTTAGCATAGCAACATTATTAACTGGTCTATTTTTTTATAAAAGAGTAATGAAGATTAAAAAAGCGGACTTAAAGGCTGGCATCATTATAGGTTTATTTTTATTTCTTGCATTTGCAGCTCAAACTATTGGCTTACAGTATACGCTGGTTGGAAAACAAGCCTTTTTAACTGGTACAAATGTTGTGATGGTTCCTTTTCTTTTTTGGATAATTAGTAAGGAAAGACCTAATAAATATAGTATCACTGCAGCATTTTTGATGATAGTGGGCATCGGATTTTTAACATTAGATGTTCAACATGGTTTAGTTTTAAATAAAGGGGACATATTAACAATATTGTGCGCGTTCCTATTTGCTTGCCATATCATATCCATCGGGTATTATGCAAAGAAACATGACCCAATAAAACTAACAGTTATACAATTTACAGTAGCTAGTATGCTTTCCTTACTATGGATGTTGCTATTTGAGGATACCTCCTTTTCACTACCAAAACATGGATTGTTTGAAGTGCTGTTTCTAGGATTTTTTAGCACCTTTTTAGCTTTTTTAATCCAAAACATAGCTCAAAAGTATACTTCACCTTCACATACTGCTTTAATTCTAAGTTTGGAGTCTTTTTTTGGAAGTGCTCTGGCAGTGCTTTTCTTAGGAGATCTATTCAGCTCCACTATGGTAGTAGGAAGTATTTTTATATTTATGGCAATTATTACTGCAGAAACAAAATGGAAATTTTTAAGACAGCAGAGTAAAAATCGTACCACAGTTGTTTAACAATAGTTTAACATTGCCCATTTTTATTTTAAGAATTATTATGCAACTCATTACACTTTACTATAATGGAGGAATTGATATGAAATACGAAGAAGCTTTAGATTTTATTCATGGAACTTATGCTTTTGGAATTAAATTAGGACTTGATAATATTGGTAAATTATTAGACTATATGGGCAATCCACAAGATCAACTAAAATTTGTTCATATAGCTGGGACTAATGGCAAAGGATCTACTAGCAATATGATCAGTAACACATTAGTACACTCTGGTTATAAAGTTGGGTTATTTATATCACCCTTCTTAGAAGAATTCACTGAAAGGATTCAAATAAACGGAATACAAATACCTAAAGATGAGCTTGGAAGAGTAACGACTATAGTTAAACAAGCAATTGACAAGATGTTATTGGATGGATCACCTCATCCTTCAGAATTTGAAGTAGTTACAGCTATTGGGTTCCAATACTTTTATGATGAAAAAGTAGAACTTGTGGTACTTGAAGTTGGAATGGGTGGCAGATTTGATGCAACAAATATCATAAAAAATCCTGAAATAGCCATTATCACCTCTATCGCATTAGATCATATGCTATACTTGGGAGATTCTATAGAGGTAATAACAGTTGAAAAGGCAGGCATTATTAAAGAAAATACTCATGTGGTGCTTTATCCACAAGGCGAAAAAATCCAAAATCAAATTCAAGACATTTGTAATGAAAGAAGTGCGACCCTACATCGGGTTAACCTAGATTCCCTTGATATGAAAAGTTCTTCCCTTCAAGGACAAGAATTATCTTACAAAGGGGGTAAAAATTTAAAAGCTTTTGATTTTTCCCTGAGCTTACTTGGCACTCACCAAATTTATAATTGTATTACTGCAATAACTGCATTAGATGTGCTCATAGACAAAGGTTACTCTATTAGTGAAGAGAGCATTCAAAAATCAATGCCTACCATAAAATTTCCAGGTAGATTTGAGCTATTAGCAACAAGTCCTACCATTATTATAGATGGCGCCCACAATGAAAATGGAATTGATTCACTAATAAATACAGTTATAAGCTATATGGACAAGAAGGTTTTTCTAGTCCTTGGGGTTCTTGAAGACAAAGATTTTAGACCTATGATTGAAAAGCTTTCACAGATAACCAATAAAATTTATACTGTCACACCTAATAATCCTAGAGCTATGACTTCTATTGATTTAGCGTACCATATTTCAATAATTATCCCTGAAGTTGAAGTACGTCCAGTGAGTAGCATAAAAGAAGCTGCAATTTTGGCTACAAAAGGAGCACCAGACGATGTATTTATCTTTGTAGGATCATTGTATATGATAGGAGAAGCAAGAACGTACTTGAAGCAAGCATTGAATGTGATCAGTGATTAGTACCTAGGTAAAGGTACGTTATAGAGATTATTCCAGTGGCTAGTAGCCTAATAGCAAAATAGCTCGTTTCATAAGAAACGAGCTATTTTTTAATAAAGAAATTTAATATGTGAATAATCGTATTCAGTACTAAATTCTTTTTCTTTTTCAGCGTATTGTGCAATTATATCGTTGGGTATACTAAAAAACCTACCTGTTACACTTGACAAAGTCTTTACTAGATAGTCAATATCAATATCTATTTTTTCTTCAAAGTAATTTAATAGCAGCTCACGACGTGCACCAAATTCAGCAATCATAATACAGTCTAAGTCTATTTTTGTGAAATTATTGTTATTTTCCTTAGAAATCATAGAATATAATCTTTCTATACTATTACTTAATGCTCTAAAATTTGATTTGTTTCTCAGCACTTCATAGAAAAACTTCTTATTATGTTGATCTTCCAAAATAATCCTATAGTATATAGATGTAACAATAAACAATTTATAATAAGAATTTTTCTTAATATTTAATCTACTGTTTACAAATTCATATATTTCTAAATAAAATTTTGAATTAATTTCTAAAACAATATTATCTTTTGTCTTAAAATAATACGGAATTAGCCCTAAGGGAATTTGCGCAGTATCTGCAATATTTTGAACCGTAGCCTTTGTATAACCCAGCTCATAAAATAATTTTTTTGATACATTAATGATATTCTCTTTTGTTTCAAATCCTTTTCTATACCTCATGTTACTCCTTCGTCCATCTTAAAATTTATTTATTATTAAATTGTATCATAGTTGGAAAATTATTTCTATCTAATTATAAAAGAAAGAATAAGACCAATAGTCTTATTCTTATAATTGACATAAATATGAAATTTTATAACTTGATTTTATCTTTTACTATTTGGTAAACTACAGCAGCTACTACTACATTTATTGTAGAAGCAAGAGTTAATGGTCCTACCAAAGTCATAAATAGAACATTACCTGAAGGTATCATACCTAAGATTTGCATAGCCATCACTGATATATATGTTGCACCAATACCATTTAATAATATTCCTACTATACAATTTAGACCAATATTTATTTTACCATTTAAATATCCTACTACCCAGCAAATACCTGCCATGCAAAGTGCAATAAGTAAATGTATAGGTACTGTCATTGGAAAGCCACTAGTTATCGCTGTTAACAAGTGACCTACAGCTCCAACTACAGCTCCAGCAACAGGTCCTAAAAATAATGCTGCAAAAAAAGCGGGAAGTGCATCAAGAGCAATAGACTGAAAAATCTTTATCTGAGCCCCAATAAAAGATAAAGCAATTAAAAGTGCATAGTACACAAGAACTTTCGTAGTAATTCTTTTTTTTGTTACTGAATTTGTATTCATTATTATTCCTCCATTTTTTTATTCTATTTGTGAAACGATTATAAAATAATTGCGAATTTCTATTTTCGATGTGGGTGTCTTCGCCTACACTTATTTCATTGGAGTGCTAAGTGCGTCTGTTTTTACTAAGAACTAAAAACCAACATCTAACAACTGACAACACTAGACTACTTCTATACCCGCTTGAGCATATGTTCCCATATCATTTATCATATTAACTGATGCTTCTACTATTGGAAATGTTAGTGCTGCTCCACTTCCTTCTCCTAGACGAAGACCCATATTTAAATAAGGTTTAAAACCTAATGATGATAAAGCTACTTCTGCACCTTTTTCAGCAGATGTATGGGAACAAATGAGATAGTCTACTACTTTTGGTTCTAGATGTATGGCAATAGCCGCAGATGCTGTTGAGATGAATCCATCTACTAGAATTGGGATGTTGTTTGCAGCTCCAGCCAACATTACACCAGCCATAGCGCCAATTTCTAAACCACCGACCTTAGATAATACATCAATAGCATCGTTTTTATCTGGTTTATTTACATCTAAACCTGCTTGGATTACCTTTACTTTTTTAATCATTCCTTCTTCTGATAAATTAGCTCCAACACCTGTTAATTTTATTGGTTCTATTCCTGTAAATGCTGCAATAATTGCTGAACTAGGAGTCGTATTTCCAATTCCCATTTCTCCAGTAGCTAAAATATTATACCCTTTATCTATTAGGTTCTTCGCTACTTCAATACCTACTTCTAGAGACTTAATTGCTTCTTCTCTTGACATAGCTGATCCTTTAGCTAAATTATTTGTTCCCCGTTTAATCTTTCTATTTAATACTTTAGGATGATCTATATCTGCATTGACTCCTACATCTACAACGATAACATCTGCTCCCATAGTTTTGGCAATCACCCCAACTCCACTTTTTCCATCAGCGATAAAATTAGTCATTAAAGCTGTAACTACTTGGGGAGCGGAGGTTACGCCCTCTTCAACTATACCGTGATCGCCGGCACACACAACTACGGCTTTTTTCAGAGCTTTAAGTTCTGTACTGCCGTAAATCCCACATAACTGAACAGCTATTTCTTCTAGTATACCTAAACTTCCTACTGGTTTTAATAATCCATTTACCTTTACTTGTGCTTGTTCTATTACTTCATTATTTACCTGTTTAATTTGTTGTAGTGTACTATGTAATAAATCCATATTTATTTCCTCCTAAAAGATATTTCTAATTGTGATGTGAAGATTAAATATTGGCAAGTTAATCTGTTTTTCGGAATAACTTAGTTTGTACCCCAGGAATCGGCAGGCCGATTCCAAGGTCGCGGTCGTCGCCAAATGAAAACAAGTTTTCATTTATTCTTTTGCTCCACCAGTCAAATCAGCAAGCTATAGCGAAAGATGGATCATTCGTTGTAACCTTGTAATCGCAAGCGATTACAAGGTCGCGACATTCGCCAAATGAAAACAAGTTTTCATTTATTCTTTTGCTTCGACAGTCAAATTAGCAAGCTATTTGACTGTTTCTTCAAAAGAACTTTAAGCGAAAACTTGTTTTCGCTTAGCTCATTGTTTCGCGGAAATCAGCAAGCTATTTGACTGCTTTTGCAATCGAGTAGAGGCTAACAATTAAAATGTTTCGCCCCTCTCACAACACCGTACGTACCGTTCGGTATACGGCGTTTCACTAGTTTACGAATTTACTTGGCTATAATAGTCAGAAAAGAATAGGTAGTTACGATTCTTAAGTTCTTTATTCGTTAATGAGTAACTCAAAATTTGGCTATTGGATACTCTCCAGTAGCCTTTTCTTGTGTTCGCAAATTGCAATGCTTTATTCTTTTCAATACCAAGAGAAGTTAGCTGCCTAAATCTAGTTCTAACCCTCTTCCATTGTTTCCAATAAATCATACGTATTCGTCTACGCATCCATTGGTCTACTCTTTTAAGCAATGATTTTATGTCAGCAATCTTAAAGTAGTTAATCCATCCCATAATGTAACGTCTTAACTTGATTGGTCTTTCTTTATTGCTTACTCCAAAACTTCTGCCCGTAAGTAGTTTAACTTTAGCTTTCATTTTGGTAATAGATTTTGGATGTATTCTCACTCGAACTTCACCTTTTATTTTATAAAATGAGAACCCAAGAAACTTTAACTTACATGCTAAGTCTACCTTTGTTTTCTCTCTATTTACTTTAAGAAGTAGTTTCTTTTCTACATAGGATACAGTCTTGTCCATAATACGCATTGCACTTCTTTTACTTTTACAGTAAATCATCAGGTCGTCTGCATATCTAGCAAATCGTAATCCTCTTTGCTCTAATACTTTATCTAATTCATTCAACATGACATTTCCAAGAAGTGGACTAAGTGGTCCACCTTGCATAACGCCTTCTATGGTTTCTTCATAGCTATATCCGATTACTACTCCTGCTCTAAGATATTTATGAATGATCGAAATAACTCTTCCATCCTTAATTGTCCTTGAGAGAATTTCAATAAGTTTACTATGGTTGATTGTATCGAAGTACCTTTCTAAATCCATATCTACTGCATAGGTATATCCTTCTTGAATATATCCTTGGCATTTATGTATGGCTTGACGCGCACTTCGCTTTGGTCTGAACCCATAACTATTGTTTGAGAATTGAACTTCGTACTTGGGACTTAATATCTGTGCTATTGCTTGTTGAATAACTCTGTCCACTGTAGTTGGTATCCCTAGCTTTCTTTTCTTAATCCCATCTTCTTTCGGGATTTCTACTCTTCTCCCGGGATTTGGACGAAAATTTCCATCCATTATGGATTGCTTTAAAGTAGACCAGTTTTCATTGAAATAATTTCGAAGTTCATCTACTTTCATCCCATCTACTCCATGGCTTCCTTTGTTTGAAATTACTCGTTTTAAGGCAATTCTTACATTATCCTTATTCATAATTTTCTCTAACAATCTATCCTGTACCAAGAATCCATTGATGATGTTGTTTTCAGTTATCTTAAAAGAAGCATACACTCCTACATTACTTTCGTGTTCCGCACTATCCTCTTGTAGTGAGCCTTCATTATTTTGAAGTTGGCTGTATTTTATTTCTCTATCAGTAACTTTCATTTACTATCACCTCCTAATGTTCAGTCCTTCCCAAATATCGTTAACTATATTTAGTACTATGACCTCTGCTGACTTCTCATAATAAACCGTTTTCGACCATGTGTTGAAATTCATCTCTGCATGTCCATGAGATCTCCCAGGGTAAGACAATTCACTTTCCTTCCATGTACCCACATTTTATACACCTATTTGCTCTGTGTAGTTATAGGACTTTGTCTTGTTTTGCAGACTCATCCACAAATAGTTGCCTGAAAATATTCGTATTCCTTGGGTCGGAATTTTGCCTAGGACTTCCTTCAGTTCTCACCTCACGATGGATACCTTGTCTTTAGCTAGTGGTTGGTAACTACAGACCCCCACAGTGGACTTTCACCACCTAGTCAATTGCCATGCCTGGCACACAAAAAAAAACAAGGCTCAAAAGCCTTGTCTGATATCGGTTTAACTGAGTAAGTCTATAAGCCGAGATATCATACCCCTATATATAGTGTTTCTATTCCGCATTCCACAAGGGTTTCAACATCATATAGAAAATGTGGTCTGCAATAATGGAACATAATCTAACTTATGTACTTATTATAGGAGGAATGATCCATGAAATTTGAAGAATACTTTGACGAGTTTTTACAATTCTTAGAGGCAGAAAAAAATGTATCTGAGCATACCACACGGAGTTATAAAACTGACTTCACAATCTTTCATAAATTTTTGAAGGACAAGAGTATAAAACCTGATATTTGTACCATCAATATTCAGAATTTAAGGCAGTATATCATATTTTTGAATAAAACAAAACATTATAAGAATGAGACAATCAGAAGAAAGATACATTCTTTAAAGAGCTTTTATAATTTTCTTCACTCACAAGAATATATCACTAAAAATCCTGCTTTTGCGATCCATGCACCAAAATCTGAGGAAAGACTTCCTATTTATATGAGCCTGGAAGAAATTAAAGCTTTAATAGCAGCACCCATGAACTGTAACGCTGAACATGCTCTGAGAGACAAATGTATCCTTGAATTTTACGCAATGACAGGAGCTCGAAGAGCTGAACTTCAATCTTTAAATTGGGATAGTATTGATTTTGGAGAAAATATAGTCACTATATTTGGCAAAGGAAAAAAAGAACGAAGGATCCCTATTGCGGAACCTCTTGTATCTGACCTTTGGGCACTTTTACAAACTCGCCTTCCCTTAACAAATCAAGCTGTTCTAATTTCTGAAATGGGAAATAGATTGAGTGTCACCCCTATCAATCAACTATTCCATAAGTATTTGAAATTTTGCCATCTTGAAGGAAAAGGATATACCTTACACAAGTTTCGACATAGTTATGCTACATTATTATTAAAAAACGGAGTGGACATTATGAGCATCCAAAAGTTACTTGGTCATTCCGATTTAAATAGTACAAAAATATATACTCATATAAATGTGGATAAATTAAAACAAGATATTAAGAAATTGCCATTATTTATAGATTAAAACCGCTATAGATAGAACTTGATAAGTAATTTTTATACAAGTTCTATATTTTTTAATTTAATAAATGTTATTTCCACTCTACTGGAAATCCCATTAACGAAATATCAAGTTTTTCATATTTATCAAAAAACCAAGCTTCTTTAAATTTTCAACTTGTTCTTACACTGTTAATGGTATTTGATGTTGTTTTTTATCTAACATAAATTATCCCCTAAAATTAAATGACCCAACGTGGTCCGCATCGTTGAGAGGTGTGTTGGGTTCTGTTAGTATTAGTATATGCTATAACATCTGTCAATAAAATCATCACCATTTTTTTTAATCTTTAATAACCATTTCAATTCATTGTAATATAACGACTTCCTTTATCATAATATAATTTAATCATGAAATACATTTTGTAAGGAGGTTATACATGTTTGTTCTGATTATTAATAAATCTAAAATAAAATTGCCTCAAATTTTAATACCTATTTTGTTTAAATATTTTGTATTTACTTTTTACAGAAAATATAACATAAAACTCAATTTCGATTTTAGAGGTACTTTGTCCAAATATGATATATACTTCGTTGATAATAATTACGATGGTAATGACTGGTGCCCACAGTTTTCAATACGAACTTGTAATAATAATAAAAGTATATATATTCATGCTTTAAAGTTTCCAGAAGAATTAAGAACAAAAGGTATGGGTACATTTTGTATTAATTGGTTAAAACTATTTTCAAGTTTGTTTCATTATGATTATATAATTCTTGGTTCATATAGTCCAGCATTTGGATTTTGGCTTAGACAAGGATTTAGTAGAATTACAGATGGAGATGAAACATATGTACATTATTAAATCAATTGATCAATATCCATAAACAATAATTACTACTATAATTATTGTTTTATAACCAAATTAGATTCTAGATAAAAATGATAAAGAATTAGGGTCTCTCTATCTTTGTTCTGCACTCCTTCTTTTATTATAGTCATATATGCAAAAATAGGTTTTATCCAATGGTTAGCAAAATTAAAAATATGATTAATACCACCACCATCCATAACTGCATAAACAAAGACCACATTCTTCACAAAACCTATGTCCACATTTTTCGCATATTGTCATATTTTCTAATATTGGCGTGCCACAATCCCAACATCGATCAATAATCTGATAAGTATAATTACCTTCATTAATCTTTCCAGCATAAATTTGTGTGAACTTTTCATTGTAAATTGTTATATATCCATTATATAAATAACTCTTCTTCAATTTAGATGTATATTGCTTTGTATCATAAAATCGCCCATCTTTGAAATAAACCGCAATATCTTCTTCTGTTTTATAATAAACTTTTTTTTCAGCCAACATCATTGTTTTTAAGTTTGTATCTCTAGAAATCGATTTTTTAAAAGAATCAATGAGTTTTTGTTCAAATATTTTATATTCTATTATTTTATAACAATACTCATTTACGTAAAATTGTTTTTCTAGTTTTTGAATGGCATCCTTTGCAGCAATCCACAAATCTGATTTTACAGATATAATATTATTATTTATATCAGATTTAGTTGCTATAAAAAACTCCTCTATTATTCCTTCAGATTCTATTTTTATCTGTGCAATTAACGGAATAGATTTAGAATTGCTCATAATATCACGCCCTTATCTTATTCTTATCAAATTCTGTGCCTTTTTACAAGTAATTTTTATCTGAACCTACATTAATAACATGGTTTTTTTATCATGCCTATTTTTTATGTACAAGATAACATGGATGAAAAATCAGATAACTGTTGTATTGCAGATACTTCTCCACTAGACAGGTGGAAATTTACTTTTAGGAGTGCAAAGGCAAACAATGGCAATATCGAGGCAAAATATTACAACTGAATGCTTGATAAATGTGTAAACTACAAAAAAACAAGGCTAAACTTGATTAGCTAGCCTTAATTATGAAATAAGTATCCACTATAGCGGATACTTATCAAATCTTTTAATGATATCCGACCTAGAATTGGTAATTAAATGTATATTCTGCAATTGCTGCAGATCACTTCTATATATTCTAACATTGAATTTTAGTTCCATACTTCCGCATAATTACATATTATCTTTCAATATCTATATTAAAAAGTGGCAACAGCTCACCTATAGCTTTATCCTCCAGGTAAAATCTGTTTGCGGATTCAATATCTCCATTAAGTAATACATATGATAGCCCAATATTATGCAACATTAGATTCCTAATATCAGCCTCATCAAGGAACATTCTCTCAATCCTGTCTCTAACCTGATTACTTGTTGTTTTCCGTCTCTCTTTAAGAGCTTCGATGCCCAAACTTAATCCCCGCTTTGTTTTTAATTGCAAGTGAAGACTAAGTCTTTTTTGCAAGCTGTCTGCTGTCTTTCCAACATATAAAGGTATCTTTCCATCCATCTGAATCTGATTTACCCAATCATCAGAAAATTCAATATCGACATTTCTACCATTTGGACCTTTGAAACAGATAGTACGATTTACATCACAATCCATAAATCGTTCCATCGTACCAGTCCACCAAAATACATATACTGCGCCAGAGCTTGGAAACACATTAGGCTTTAAACGACAACTTCCATCTGATAAATTATCAACAACGCCTAAAAGATTATTGTTTTTTATATCCTTCAGACATTGTATTCCAAACTCAATCGTAGGAATATCTAGTTTCATAATCCACCCCCTTTAAATCCTAATTATCCAATTATAATGGAACGGACATTTAATTGATTCTTAGTTTCAACACTGTTGCCCCTAAAACCACTTTGGAGTTACTCCTACTCCAATTGTGCAATAACGCACTTTCCATGAATAAAAATAAAAACACTATGTGATACAAAAGACCGCACTATTTCAACTCGATCATTAACTGCTCTAATCTATTCAATATTCTCAAAAATCTGTTATCTTCAACGGCTGATTCCCATAATCCATCACAAAATCGTTCCTGCCGAACATATCCAGTAAGAATCGCTTTAGTAAGTTCTAGATCTGCATCATCAATTGCAGATTTCATCTGTTCTATACCATCAAGCGCTTGTCTATGAAGAATTTCGAGATAGTCATAGCACATAATAGGCTGCAGACATAGGGACAGTTCCACTGAATTATTTGCTAAGTTTCAGATTTCATTTTATTAGAATGTCGAAGATGCTGTGTTTAAGGCATTGGGGGTAGAGTAAGACTTCATAATAAATAAGTAAAGGAAATAATATTATGTCAGGGTAATTCTTCTACTTTGATAATGGTTCCACCTATACTCATGGATGCCTGGACTACCATTTGACTTTGTATTGGCTTTCTTAATGCTCCTAAACACATACCTATAAATGTCGCTAAGGATAGCTGCGAAGTCACCCATATGCTTCTAGGCTTATACATGTGCATTAAGTAATCGCTATTTTGTGCCAAAAGGAAGCTTTTAAGCTTCCTCAAATATCACATCTTCACTAACGATAATCATTTCAGTTTGCATAAGTTTCTTATCCTCTAAAAATCTTCGTTTATAAAGATTATTAGTCACGTTTATAACCTTATGAATGTAACCATAATTGAACAAGGCACCCACTGTACCACCAATGAGCGGTAATGCTTGCGTCATTTTCTTTTTTGACAACTGTTTACCCTGTTGCTTAGCAAAATTCTTTGCAATCTCAGGAATTACATATTTACCACCCATTTCCTTGAGTTCTTTGTATGTGTGTCTTCTTATCGCAACTTTAAGTGCATTTAATTCAAGGATCAGTTCTGATTTCCCTCCTACAGCTACAAAATCAGAGAATGAGAGTGCCTTTAACATAAAAGATTGTTCAAACTCACTTTCAGCATAAAAGCCATAACAAGCGCAAATTTGTTGTTGCACACGAGTAATCAAACTTAAGAAAATTGGAATTTCAATTAATGTTAATTCAAGTCCGCCCATACCTAAACCTAGCCCTTCTAGAGTGGCGGCTATTTTATTTTGATTCGCTATTTTTCTAACATGTTTTTCTATTTCGTCTGCATTAACTTTATACAAGTCATCAAACGATTCTATTTTCAATTTTTTTAAAATAAATTCTTTGTTATAGGTATATTTAATATTATCTTGAGTGAATTGAAATGCGCCCGCAATCGCAAATTGAATTGCTTCTTGAATTCGAGAAAGCACTTTATTATCTGTAAATATTTTTATTTTTTTTGCTAGTGGATCTGTTATTGGTTTAAGAACCTCACCTGCTTTATCAAAGCATTTCTTAACTACACTATTATCGCTGTTGTAAATATATTCTTTTTCCCATTTTTCAAGCTTACTTAACGCTTCAACATCAACTTCATTCATTATAAAATCTCCTTCATATGCAATAATATGTATAGAACTATTATACCATGGCAGTCACATTAAATTATATGGAAATTTTCTTACAGTTCTATAGGGTTTTTTCTTGAAACTCGCTACCGTCCTTGATTTGAACAGCCAGCCCTCTGTTCATGATAAGCACACCATCCATATCCTCCCAATCAAAATTAATTAAACTATCTCAGTCATGGATTCAAACATTGTATCTATCTAAGAGATATCCAAACTTCCATCTGATAAATTATCAACAACGCCTAAAAGATTATTGTTTTTATATCCTCCAGAGATTGCATTCCAAGCTCAATCGTAGTAATATCTAGTTTCATAATCCAACCCTTTCAATAGAGCTCGAACTTACTAAGGCGATTCTTACTGGATATGTTCGGTAGGAACGATTTTGTGATGGATTATGGGAGTCAGCCGTTGAAGAAAAGACATTTCTGAGAATATTGAATAGATTAGAGCAGTTAATGATCAAGTTTCTATATATCCAAATCTTAAAACTTACATTTAATTGATACTTAACTTCACACTGTCGCCAAAAAAAACTACTTTGGATTTTACTCCTACTCTAATTGTAATTTATGTCTACTATTTTCACCGCACTTCAAACCGTCCTTATTGTTTTCCTAGAAGAGGTGCTCCGAGGAAAAACAAATATCCAGGTAATAAAAAACGTTCTATGTGAAATTCTGTAAGCATAGCTTTATGACATTGTCCTGACGTCCCCATATGCCATCCCCGTCAAGATGTATTTCTTAGTTTACCAAATGGAGATTTTCTTTTGGAAGGACAAAAATAAAGCTACCTTCAAATAGGTCTTCCTGTGCAATTATTCCTCTATATTCTTTTACAAGTTTATTTGCAAAGTTATCTGATACAACTTGCAGAAACAAAATTGGGATATCATTATTTTCAAGGCAGAACTTAATAATAACCTTCATCAAGCCCATAAAGAAACCTTTATGTCTTATTGAAGCATCAAAACAAATTGTTGGTATCTGAATCTGCGATTCAACTTCATCGTCTTCTGGTTTGTAGTACATAATTAATCTAAATAAATCATGCCTAAACTCAATACTATGTGGTTCACCATGGTCCACAAAAATAGGAAAATCTCCCAAATTCAAGCTTTCGAAGTAGTTTCTAATTAATATAACAATCTGCTTTTCTTTATCATTTAAAAGATGCTCATTCATTATCATATCTATTTGCTCCTCTTTTCGTTTATAATGCAAAACGCTAGTGACGGGACTTTCCATATAGAATATCTCTAACCCCCGCTACCATCTAAAGTTCCTGTTTCTCTCTATTTACTCTTTCATATTTTTACTTACTAGATACACAGTATTTAAACTTTTTTCTGTAATTTGCGCAATTTTTCGGTATGATAATTCTTATTCTTTCAGTATCTTACGATCAATTCCGACATTTACAGGATTATTGTGTACATCCTTATTCATTTTTTTAACTTATCGTATCAATACTCTAATCGATACAAAAAATCACGTCCCTACTGTTCCAACCTCTGAAGTATTTGGTGTACATGAGTTCTGAGATGGTAGAGTGTGTGAAATCATACGCTATGAAATACTGACTTTCCCCTAATGCTCAGTACCATAGCTTTTGTCTATATCACCTTAGGGTAGTTTAAAATCACCACCTGTATGGTGAATTCGATGGACCCACCACCATCATTTATATAACATAGCTATATTCAAATAATATTAATTACTTAGAATTCGCCTTCGTGGCGCACGAAATATGTCCATTGTCGCATCTTATTAGTATACTATGTAACATAAGCTGAAATAAGGAATCAATTATACTTACTCATAAATTATGCTAACGAACAGTCCCTGGACAAAAGTCTTTAGCTACGACCAAAATCACTATATGTTATTACGTTTTTTATTAAGCATATCTATAATATTATCAAGACTTTTCTTAACATAAATAAACAATTTCTCTTCGAAATCCTCTTTAGCTTTCCTAAATTCTTCTACATGAGGATTTGAAAAATTATCAAATTTTGCTCTATATTTCTTGTGAAATGTGCTACTCTCACAATTGTCTGCAACTTCAATACGACTATAACTTTCATTTATATCATAAACATCGTAAGATCCATAAGATAATATATTATTTACTTCTCTAGAAATACTTTGCTTTATCATCTCACTTTCTTCTGAAATGTCTGGTATATGACCTTCTATTCGTATGTACAAGTTTTCTAATTGAGAATAAATTTCATCTAAATAATTAAAGTAAATTTTAACTAAAAATTCTAACTCACTACTATCTGTACTAAGACAATTTTTTAATGTATTTACGTAAATAGCAATCGCATTTTGAGCATAGTTTCTTGCGGCATTCTTGGTTGGGAACTCCTTATACTCATCAATCATGGAGCATCCATCCATCATAATTTTTCCTGCAATCATAGTCCTTTTGGGCATATTATTTATGAATGCGATCACATTTTCTATATGGCATTTCTTTTCATTTACACTTATTTGTTCTGATGCTTTTTTAAGCCACTGCACTGCTTTTTCAGGATCTTTCACAACACCGATTCCCTTTTTATAGCACATCCCTAATTCAAACATTGATTTATAATATCCAATATTAGCACCTTTTAAAAACCACTCAACAGCAATAGAAGGATCTTTTTCCACTCCTTGACCTAATGCATATCTTCTAGCTATAGAATCATAAGCACGCCAAAATCCTTGATTAGCAGCTTTACACAAGTATTCTAAAGCTTTATTATAATTTATAGGTTCATCTGTTTCATTAATATAGCATATTCCTAATTCATACTGAGCAAACACATCACCATTTTCAGCCATATTAATTAGTTTAGGTTTGTACTCAAATATTATTCTTTGTTTCATCTCCTTATCAGAATTATGAAATAATCCAAATTGAACAGCGCATAAAACATCACCAGCTTCATATCCCTTTTGTCTAAATTGAATAGCTTTGTCTACATCTTTTTCAATATCTCCACATCCATCTGCATATATCCTCGATAATATATAGAATGAACGGGTATTATTGCATTCTGCAAGATCTGTCAAAAATAATACTGCTTCTTTAATTTTATATTGTAAATATAGTTTCTCCCCATTAATAACTGAATGCTCATTACATTTCACACCAGTAATAACAATATTCTTCTCATTTAACTCATTTAACTCAACTAATTTTGATTTGACAATTATCGGATCATTTATTCCGATATATGTAATATTTTCTTTAAACGGAATAGTGAATTTTTCTCCACAAAGGTATATTGTAGTTACATTTTCATCTAATAAATCAGCTAGCTCTTCTTGATCAAAAGCTACTCTATCAACATTTTTTAGAACTTCATCGTCTTCAGTGATTTGCTTTAGTTTACTAAGTTTTATATTTCTTCTTTCTATTGCTTCCATATCAATTTCTTTATCTTCAGTATATTCACACTCTAGAATTTCACATAACCTTTTCTCAAAATCTTTACTAACTCCATTAAGTTCTCCTACTTGTATTGCCTCATCCTCATAATATCTGTCATTCAACCAAGTAAGCAACTTTCCACTTACAAAATGACTAATAACTTTTTCGATACTAAAATTATCTTTTAATTCTTCTAAAGTACGAACCATAACTCCATTACCCATTTCTAATGGAAATTTAATTTTTTTAACCATTTGATACATCCCCTCCTATGTTTTAATATTATTAATTTCTATCCAAATATTGCTCTACCTAAATTTTTGAGTTTATTTGTAATAATATTTTTAGTTGATTTTATCCCATTCCAAGCAGAGCTAGCTAATGATTCAGCCATATTACCTACTTTTTTACCTGTATTATAAATAGCATCACCAATTTTAGAGCCTCCAAAATATCCAATCATTCCACCCACAAATCCAGAGACAATACTCAGAGGTACTCCAACGACTGGTATCCAGGCGGTAAGTTTAGCCCCTATTGCTACACCTTTAGCCATTGCACATAATCCGCCTATCATAGAAGTGGTTACTCTCCCCATCTGATCTAATCCCTTAGTCATTGATAAATCACCATTAGCAATTTTTAATAATATTTTCGTATTTTCAATGCCAACACAAGCAATATTAGCTATTACTCCAGCAGGAGTCATTTTGGGGATGATTGATATAATCCCCTTCCTAATTGCAACTTGTAATGCACCAGCTGTAATGATTTTCACGCTGGTATCAGCACCAGTTTTCAAAGCTACTTCTACCATTTGATCAGAATCAATTGTTTCACCTTTTACTATTTTTGTGGCAATATTTAAGCCTGTTGTAAGTGCCACATTCTGTAAAGCCATAACACGTGCATTCTTTCCTATAGATATAACTAAATCTTTCGTTTGATAATGATTATAATCCATATCTGGCATAATACCATTATTTTGTGCGGTTTCTTGAATTTGTTTCATTTCATTTTTAGTAAATGCTTTTCCTTTTATACCCCAAGGCTCTATATGATCGGTAATTGTTTTGTTAGAACCTTTACTTTTAAAGTATGATTTTATTTCATCTAATTGCTCTCTAGGAACTACTAATCTTTGATTATTATAATTTCCTTCTTCAATTAACTTAATAGTCGCCTTTGCATTTGCACCAAACTTCAATTGATAATTTTGACTTTGACCTGTTTCTAAATTTATTGCTCGCACATCAACTGAGTTTGGTGTAAAGACATCTCTAACTTCAACTTTTATATTTTTGTCTTGCAAAAATGCACTTAATTCTGCAGTTTTAGCAATCATATTCTCTGCAATATTCCCATCAAGATTTCTACTCATTTTAATATGTCCATCAGCATTGCGAGACAATGCTTTATGAATTTCTGCATTTTTTTGATATAGTAGATCATCCATACCCTGTAATGTACGCCCATATTCATTAACACTCATTCCGATTGTTGATTCCTGAATTTTTTCACCAAGCCAAGACTCCTTTGATATCCCTCTCTCAACTGCCTTATTGATTGATATTAAATTGGCATCAAACTCATAAATAGCCTCAACTATCTCCAAACTGCTTGTCTCTATCTCAACATCAGTTGTCTCCGCCAACTCTTTTTTTAAAAGATTTTTTAACCATTGTTTATCAGAAACTTCTTTCCCCTTTGTTTTATATGATTTCATACATTTAGTAAGAATTTTCTTAAAAGCTTTAGCTTCTTGTTCTGTTAAATAATCTCTCTCTTCTATATTGTTAGTCTCTAAATCTTTATTTTCGCTTTGATGTTTTATTTCATCCATGTGTTACACCTCCTATCTTGATGCATTCTTAAATTTACGATTTTCATATTCCTTAGACATCTTTTCTAGTGGTTCTTTCATTATTTCAGAAAGAGAGTGAGTATTTTTAATAACTCTTAAAATCTCCTCTGTAGTCAACTCATTCTTGCCTTCTGTATATGCTGTTTCAATACTTTCTTTGACTACTCCTTCGATATCTGCTCCACTATACCCCTTTGTCTCGGAAACAAGCTTACTGATATTAATATTACTTAAATCAATTTTTCTTCTCTTTCCTATATGAATTTGAAAAATCATCTTGCGTTCCTCTTCACTAGGAAGTCCAACATAAAATATTTCATCAAATCGTCCTTTTCTTAAAAGTTCTGGTGGAAGCTTTGTAATATCATTTGCGGTTGCTACAACAAAAGCTGGACTATCTTTTTCCTGCATCCATGTTAAGAAAGTTCCAAACAATCTAGTCGTTACTTCAGCACCACCGCCATCACTACCAATTCCTGCGAATGCTTTTTCAAGCTCATCGATCCATAAAACACAAGGTGAAATTGCTTCTGCTAATGCAATTGCTTTTCTCATATTCCCTTCTGATTCTCCTACATATTTCCCCATTAATCTACCCAAATCCAAGCGGAGAAGTGGAACTTCAAATAGCTTTGCTGCGGCTTTTGCACTTAGTGATTTTCCGCACCCTGGCACTCCAGCTATTAATACGCCCTTTGGCATATCTACACCATATACTTGTGCTTTTCCCATATTTTTAAATATTTGAGCTTTTCGTGTTAACCACGCTTTTAAATTTTCTAATCCACCTATAGAATCCACTGATTCCTTAAGTGGGATCATATCTAATATATCTGCTTTTTTTATCATTTGTTGCTTCTGGTCAAAGATTAATGTTAAATCTTTACGTGATAGTTCACCATCATCAGCATATGCAAGTGCCAGGATATTATTAATTTCAAACTCAGAGAGTCCTTTAAAAGCGATTGACATATCTTCTAATAATTCAGGATTAATACTATGCATTGAGTTTTCTTCAATAAAAATTTTAATTATTTCTCTAATATGTTCACTACTCATAAAATCCATTTCTAAAACGGTAATATATTTTTCAAGTTCTTTGGGAATATTAAGTACTGATGAGACCATTATTATGCAAGCATCCAGGCCTTCGTTAATTTTATTGGCGATACCTTTTATCTTTGCTACAATATTTGCATCATCTAATTGTGAATGAACATCTTTTATAACTAATAATTTTCTGTCCAACTCATTATCTGTTTTAAGTATCTCAAGTGCGCTTTCAAGAGAATCGTTGTTAATATAACTTGTTTTGGTACTGAAATCTACGTAGCCATTTAAACCATTCCATTCTACAATTTCTCTTCCACAGGCTGCAAATTTGATTATTTCATCAATTTTATTTTCTTCGAAACCATTAATGTATATAATTGGGAAACCTGCATCAATATAACGAATTAATTTTTCTTTTAATGTATATAACCTCATATCATAATCTCCCTTTTTAGTTGTTATTCTAACACATCAATTAAAATATTAACTTTCTATAAATTATTAAAACTAAGTTGTTTGTTATCTTCATCAATTATCTTAGGCGCATTTTTTTAAAATCTTTAATGCTAAGTCTAAAACTATATCAATACTGTAAATACTTTTTTCATTAGCATATATATACCCATAGAAAAACATTTCTTTTATTTTATATTTTTTAAATTTTTTTCTCAAATTTCTATATTTTCCTGTTCAAATTGGAGTATCTGATAGTGTCTACTTCTGTATTGCATTTTTAGTTTTAAATTTCTGCGCTCTGCCAACTCTTCCTCTGAACATAAGATCCGATTTCCCTATTAATCAATTTCAGATTTGGAATGCCTTTTAAGTTGTCATATATATCCCATGCTATTACTCTTAAAATTATTCTTCGTTAGACTACGTGTACAACTAATAATTATGTAAAACTTTCATCCGGTTTACCTTATCCATAATATTTGGCAATAACTGTTTAACGAGCTTTATCCTAGATTGCTGTAATCAGCAATACAAAATTCAGCATTTTCTTTATTTCCAACTTCATTTGTATCACTAATTTAGGGGGTAAAAACACCTTTAACCAACTGCCTTGAGATAATAAATACATCTTAATCCCATCTTAATCCCATCCCCTATACTTTTGGTTCTATTAAATTAATGACATGTAAGCAATACAAATCTATCCATATTATATTATCGGATTTAGTTTATGAATGTTTAGGTATATTTTCAAATTAGTGGAAAATAAATTATGTACATATAAATAATACCTAAATATGTTATCCACCAATTTCTTTTGTTCATCTATAACTAGTTATTTCCATCGATTAATACCTTCTTTGAGTATCATATATCGCTTTATCAAACTTATTACTTTTAATCTATCATTATCTTTGAATCATCTAAAATTCATCTACTACTATACCTTTATGCTTACTATCAGAGGTATCTTGTACAATGATATCTCTAACTTACGAACGAAATACAATGGAAGATAGGTACTAAGCGCTCGAGGCACCATGGAGACGTGAGTATAAATTTGGTGTTTGAGCTAATCTATAAGATCTCATAGTTGATGATTTTGCCTGTACTAAGAATGACGGTACTTAATCTATATTTTCATCTATGTATTTGTTCCAATATGGCGGGTATTCATTTCAGCTATAATAATTTAATCTTCAAATTTACTCACCTCTGAAAAATGGACTTAAATTAATAAAAAAGTCATTTAACTCTTCTTGATTTATTACACACGTTGAGTAGTTGCTCTATAAGCTCTTCTTGCGTTGGTTGCCCCAGCGATAGTCTGTACAAAGATAGTATCTGAATAAGTCTTTGATAATTACTCCCCATTAAATATCATAATCATCGATATATTGTTGGAGCTAATCTATTCTGACCAAAACCTGACGATCTATCTTGTCCAGAAATTGCTGATATTCATGTCAGATCAA
>MCHG01000213.1_pt1 | contig 27077 bp, 24 predicted proteins | sample 787351 | NCBI WGS metagenome assembly MCHG01 (sample SAMN05430296, study PRJNA330682) | permafrost metagenome | biome: Cold desert; feature: permafrost; material: soil; isolation source: enrichment culture inoculated with soil incubated with H2/CO2 at 20 degrees... ... | reverse complement strand
ACTAACTAACTAACTAACTAACTAACTAACTAACTAACTAACTAACTAACTAACTAACTAACTAACTAACTAACTACTGAAATACCACACAATAAAAATTATCCCCTAAAACGAATTCTTCATTCACTTCCAGCCCTATAGTATACAATAGTCTTATTACTTCTTCCTTCTCCATGCGATGATCAACTGATGGACCCATGGGCGTTTCTCTTTTATAAAATTCTATAATAGCAACCTTTGCATTTTCTGTTAATATCCTTTTAACTTCATCTAGAAATATCTTCGTGTTTTCGATTTCATGGAGCACCGTAACCATAAGTACAATATCAATTGAATTGTCTTCTAGATCAAACTTATTCCCGTCTACATAAATCAGTTCAATATTTTTAATATTCTCTATTTTTGCTTTTTCACCGATTACCGATAGCATTTCATCATTGATTTCAAGAGCATAGACCTTACTCTTTGTTATTTTTGCTGCTGGTATTGTAAAAACTCCACTCCCTGCTCCAATATCGCATAAAACTTGTTTTTCTTCCAATCCTATCTTTTTCAAAGTTTCAACTGGATTTAACTCTTTAAGTCTCAACGGATTTTCATATTTCATCTGTTTCTTATTCATACAATCACTCCTTAATACGCGTATTTTATATTAGCTTCACCCTACTTCACTAAGAACTAACCCTTTTGAATAAATCCTAGCACATCCTTGTACACTCTCATACAGTCAACTTCATTCAGTATCTCATGTCTGTACCCTTGATAAACTATAAGGGTCGTATTACCTTTTTCAAGGACACTAGATAGTTCATTCCAAAGTGTTTGAGGGGCTTTACCGAAATCACCTGCAGGATCTTCGCTTCCCGAGAGGATAAGGATATTGATTTTGGGATTGATTTTTGCTAAATTTGATGAAAGGTTACAATGTTTTATTCCATAAAACAGATCATTAAAAAAGCTTCCTGTGCATAGAAATCCACATAAAGGGTCAGCAATATATTTCAGCACCATATCATTGTCGTGACTAAGCCAGTCAAATATTGTATTTGGATTCTGTATTGATTTAGAATACTGACCAAATACCAGTTTATCCATTAAAACAGACGGTTTTCTTTTACCACCTAGTATAATTGTTATCTCAGACAAAATTATGGCACCTCTAAGAATCCATGTAGGTGGAGCTGTAGGAGTACCCGAAAGCACTACTTTACTTATTCTACTATCATTAAATTCTATCAAATAGCTTCGTAGTAGCAATGACCCCATACTGTGACCCAAAAGAATGACTTTTTTTGAACCTGTTTTATTAAACACAAAATCCAGAAATGATTTTATATCTTTGACAACAATCTGCCATCCATTTCTGTCAGCAAAGTGACCCTGTAGTAGTCCTATATTTTTTCCATGACCTCTGAAATCCATAGCGTACACATCATAACCGTTCTTGTTGAGGAAATCAGCAAAACTCCTGTATCTAGCTCCATGTTCTGCCATTCCATGAAAGACGACTACTGTGCCTACTGACTTTTCAGTTAACCAACTGTAATAGTTTAACTTTGTTCCATCAAAACTATGAAAACTACTTACCTTCATAAAATACACCTCAACATTATTTTTGTCTAAGGTTCCATTTTATATTCACCCTATCAATTAGCCACAGATGTTCGAAAGGAAGAGATGCATGCACCCCTTCCTTTCGAAAGAAAACTATCATATTTTAGATAAATAAATTTACATCAGATTCTTCAGCTGCTGCTAAATAGTTTGCTACTCCAGCTAATTTGACACCGTCAATTAACTCATCCTTTGTAATTCCCATAACATCCATGGACATGGTACAAGCAATCATTTCAACACCATTATCCATAGCGTGTTTAATTAAATCGTCTAGAGAATCAACATTTTTGTTTTTCATCACTCTTCTCATCATTTGAGTTCCCATTCCACCCATATTCATCTTAGATAATTTTAGTTTTTTACTTCCTTTTGGCATCATGAAACCAAACATTTTTTCTATAATAGGCTTTTTAATTTTATCATGGTCTTCTCTACGAAGAATGTTTAATCCCCAGAAGGTAAAAAACATGGTAACCTTTCTGCCCATAGATGCAGCACCATTTGCTATAATAAATGAGGCTAGCGCTTTATCTAAATCACCACTAAAAACAACCATGGTTTTATCATTATTCTGCAAAGCACCATTATTAGTAAGAAGATCAGCACTACAAGCTAAGTCATTGGCATTTAAGCCCTTCATAATCTGTACTGTAGTAATTTTATCAGCAGAAGTTTCTGTATTTATCAGCGTATTATTCGTTCTTCTACACCAAGCTTCTATATCTGCACAAAAGCCTAAATCTGTAGCTTTTACCTCTATAATGTCTCCGTCTTCTATAGACTTTATTGCCTTATAAATTTGCATAATAGGACCAGGGCATTGTAAGCCTCGAGCATCAATTTTAACTATTTTTTTTTTCCCATCACACTTCTTACTATCTGGAGCATGATCATCTGGAGTATTGTTATCTGGATATTCAATTTTTCCTGGAACATTATAGTAGGCGTTAAAATAGGTGGTAAACCCTCCAGATAAGTTGCGAAGCTTATACCCTTTTTGTCTTAATAAACTAAGTCCAGTCCATGCTCTAACTCCTACTGCACAGTAGATAACGATATCCTTATTGATATCTAACTGATCAAGATTCTCTCTTATTTCATCTACAGTAATATTCACTGAGTTTGGTATATATCCCATAGTTCTTTCTGCAGGAGTCCTTAGATCTAAGATCGTTGATTTTGTCAAATCAAGATTTTCAATTTCCTTATACCCAATCATTTCCATAGTCCCTGATAATATATTAGAAGCCATAAATCCAGCCATATTCACAGGATCTTTTGCCGCTGAATAAGGTGGAGCATAGGCAAGTTCTAATTCTTTTAGGTCTTCTACAGTAGCATTAAATCTCATTGCTGTTGAGATTACGTCTATTCTTTTCTCTGTACCTATACCACCAACAGCTTGAGCGCCTAAAACTTTTCCAGTTGCTATCTCGAACAATACTTTCAGGTGAATAACTTCACCTCCAGGATAGTAACCTGCATGATTAAGAGGATGTAAGTGAATGCATTCATACTCTTTCCCGTATACCTTCCCTAATTTATCTAAAGTTTTTTGGCTAGCACCTGTGGTGGAAATGGTCAAGTCAAAGATTTTAGCCACGGAAGTTCCTTGAGTCCCTTTATATTCCTCTTTTGCGCCTACCATATTATTAGCGACAATTCTACCTTGTTTATTCGCTGGCCCAGCAAGAGGGATCATTGTATCCACGTTGTTTATAAAATCTTTTACTTGGATGACATCTCCTACTGCATGAATATTAGGATATGAGGTCTCTAGATAGGAGTTAACAATAATGCCTCCTTTAGCATTGAGATCTAATCCAGCTTCTTTCGCTATTTGGCTATTTGGTGTAACACCAATAGCGAGTATAACCATGTCTGCAGGAATCTCTTTTCCCGAGTTTGTGAGGACAGAAGTTTTATTTTCTACTTTTTTAAATTCCTTTACTCCATCACCAAGAATTAATTGAATGCCTTTACTTTCCATGTCTTTATGGACAAATTGTGCCATTTCAAAATCTAATGTAGGCATTACTTGATTCGGTCTTTGAATAATGGTGACATGAGTACCTAATCCATGAAGACTTTCAGCCATTTCGAGACCAATAAAACCACCACCTACAATTACTACATTTTTGACACAATGACTTTCAATATACGTTTTTATGGCATCTGTATCAGGAATATTCCAAATGGTGAAAATATTATCCCCATCAATTCCAGGAATAGGAGGTCTCACTGGAGAAGAACCTGTTGATATAATAAGTTCGTCATAACTTTCCTCATAGGTTTTACCTGTATCTGAACTTTTGACTGTTACTTTTTTGTTTTCTTTATCAATAGAAATAACTTCATTATTGACTCTTACGTCAATATTAAATCTTTTTTTCATAGCAGTAGGTGTTTGCAGTAGTAATTTTTTTCTATCCTGAATCACGTCTCCGATATAATAGGGCAATCCACAATTTGCAAAGGAAATATACTCACCTTTTTCAAATATTATAATTTCTGCCTCATCATCGACTCTTCTTAGTCTTGCAGCTGCAGTAGCACCACCTGCAACACCACCAACAATTATTACCTTTTTACCCATTGTAAAATCTCCTTTCATTATAAAGCGATCACTTTTAGAATTTGTTTAATTTTCTCATTTACTAACTCATAAGTAATTTCTGTTCCACTTTTAGAGCCTTTTATAATCCCCGCCGCTTTTAATTTAGAAATGTGCTGAGAAACTGTAGATTGAGGAATACCTAAACATTCCTGCATATGTGAAACATTACATCCACCCTCAATATATAATCCATTGACAATACATAACCGGATTGGATGAGCAATCACCTTCAGCAATTCAGCAGTAGCTTCTAATTCTTCATAGGCTATATGTTTATTCATAAGAACCCCTCCATTTATATATTTATATATTATAATATATAAATATATATGTCAAGGTATTATTATACTTACTTTAAACTAAAAACTCGACGACGGGGAGCATATATGTAATAGACAACACTTTTCTATTATATTAAAAACAGCTTAGGGACTAGTCCTTAAGCTGTTTTTATATGTAATCACATATAAGTCAAATTATTAGTGTCTATGTTTCTAAATAAAAGATTATTTTGCTTTCACTTCAGTAGTTCCAGTTATTTTACTTTCTTTTTCATTAATGAAAGTTGATTTATTTTTTTCAGTAGCGAAGTATAGATTTCCATCGATTGTAGCATCCACTAGTGTAAAACCATCTGATTCTACATAAACATCTCCTACAAAAGTACCATTTACGATATTTGTATTAGGGCTCTTTATCGTCATACTTGGTGCAGTTAATGTGTATCTTGCGGTTACATTACGAGCTTCGTCTTGAGCATAAAAAGCTAATTTACGATATAAGTCGCTTTTCGCATCATCTTTATCTCTAAATTCACCTTCAACAACTAACTCCTTATCCGTTTTTAAGTTATTTAGTATAGCTACGATCCAAGTACCATCTTTACTTATTGCTTTCTCAAATGCTACCTCATTATCTACAAGTGAAGCAGTTGTTACAACGTCTGGTGTTTCCTCTTTTTCTACTGTTGCTTCCTCTTTTTGTGTTTCTTTCTCTTCTGGCACTTTATCTGTGCTACAACCAGCCAATAAACCAACTGTTAACAATAATACTAAAACGAATGCTTTAAACTTCATAATTTTGTCCCCCTATAGTTTAATTTTGACTTACGGGATATATATACCACAAATAATTTCAAATGAAACATAATATACTTATTTTATACAATAGTTGCAAAATGAATGTCTAATTTAGGATAAATTAAATATAAGAAAAATATAAATATCACAAGAATAAATTACAAAATACTGAGGATACTAATCAAAACATCTTAGGAGGTAATTTTGTGGAAAAACAACGAGCTGTTGAAATAGCTGCTTCACCCATAATGGCAAATGTAACATACAATGGACAGTCAATTTATATTGAGAATGTCAATGATAGGGGTACTGCACGTATATACCACCTTGACCAACCAGAAAGCAAGAAAGAAGTACCAGTAAATTATCTAATGGAACATTAAAAAAATAATCCAACCGTTTTTTAACGGTTGGATTATTTTTATCTCTACTGCTTACCTAAACCAGTCTTTTTCTACTATATATGTCTCAAAGCTTTCCCGTCCATAACTCATCTTGAAATATTGCCTATCAAATGAATAACGATTTGGAGATAGCAGTAGTATTATTTCATTACTTTAAAAGCTATCTTTATCCATCAATAAGTCTGATGCATCTGAGAAGAATTGTTCTAGCTGATGCTCATCCACACCAAGACTATCCAACGCTTCTTTCGACAGATTATAAATCAAGCCATCTACCCCTAATCCAATTCCCAACATCATTGTAATTGCATCCGCCAGATGAATGATTGCAGTCAGTTTATAATTGACTGTTGCTTTCTCTGGGTCATGGTGATATTCAATCGCTTCTATTAACTCATCAGGTAAATTCCACTTTTTTGCTACTTTTGCCCCAATTTGTGAATGATTAAATCCTAACACAGTTTCTTCAGCATCCACAAAAGAAAGATTTGGATTTTCTTCTAGCTTTATCATGATCTCTTTAGAATAATCAACCAAATAGTAACTTATAATCACTTTTCCAATATCTCTAAGTAAGCCCGCTACGTAAGCTAGATCTGCGTAAGGGTAACGCAATTTTTTTGCGATATATCTGGAGATTAATGCACAAGATTGAGATTGTATCCAAAGCTCATTTTCATTTAATCCATAGCCAGGTACTTTTTTTATCATTAAACCGTTCACGGACGCAGCTAATGTCATACTTTTAATTGCTTCAAATCCCAATAATATTGAAGCTTCTGAAATAGTACTAATCCTTCTGGCATATCCATAGTGGACTGAATTTGCCAACCGTAAAATTCTAGTAGTTAAACCTGGGTCCTTCATAATCACACGCTCAAGATCTTTAACCGTTGAATTTGGATCTTCCGTAAGTTTCATAACGTCATTTACAATCGTAGGTAAAGCTGGCAAATCATTTACCTTGCTTGTTACGCTATCTAGTGTTAGTTTTTCCAATATCTCACTCCTAACTAGATTTCTTTTGTTTATTACATGTTACCCTTATACTATCGGTAGAAACTATAATAATATTAATATAAAACCATTTTACTATTTTATATATTTTCTTTTAAATTCTAGATATCCATTTTTTCTTAATGTACAAGCTGGACATTCTCCACAGCCGTTGCCTTTTATTCCATTATAGCAAGTTAAGGTATCTTCTTTAACCGTGTCAAAAGCACCTAAATCATAAGCCATTTTCCAAGTCTCCACTTTGTCAATCCACATTAATGGAGTGAGGATTTCAAATTGATAATCCATGGCTAAATTTAGGGTAACGTTTAAAGATTTTACGAACACATGCCTACAATCTGGATATCCACTAAAATCACTTTGTGATACACCTGTTATAATCGTGTTTATTCCTCTTTGTTTTGCAAATATTGCAACAAAAGTCAAGAACAATTGATTTCTTCCATCTACAAATGAGTTAGGGAGTCCATCCACAGGTACATCTTTGTCAACTCGTATATCTTGTCTAGTTAATGAATTTGGTGCTAATTGATTTAATAAATTTAAATCTAGAATATGGTATTCTACATTATTCTTCTTACATATATCCCTTGCACATTCTAATTCAAGCTTATGTTTTTGATTATAATCAAAGGATACAGCTATAACCTCTTTAAATTTTTTCTTTGCCCAAAACAAACAAGTTGTGCTGTCTTGTCCACCACTAAATACGACTACCGCTTTTTCTTTATTCATTTATTTACACCATCCCTATAGAATTTGATTAAGTTTAACGCGTATTATACTCCCCGCTCGCTGGGTTCCCAAATAATTTTGTGAAGCTGTACCTGTAAATTAACCCCATTCATCCTGTTGTTTTTCATAAATTCTACGATACTGTCCAAAGGAATTTCTCCAAACACAGGACTTATATATATACAGGTTTTATCTACTAGACCATATTGATTTATTATTTCTCTAGCTTTTTCTAAATCTCCGATGCTCCCTGATACAAATTTGACAGTATCTTTACTGGTTAAATAATGAAAATTATCTAACGACATTTTGTTTTCCATATTACTTGAAGGAAGCTTATAATCCATAGTGAAGCTTGGTGGATTTTTTAGATGTGAAAAACGATCAAGTAATACACTTCCATTAGTTTCAATTTCAACATGAAGTTCTTTATCCTGAGACAACACTTCTAACAGCTCTAATATTCCATCTTGTAAAAGAGGCTCTCCCCCTGTTAATGTTATATTTCTTAACTCTGTGTGTTTAACATATTCATAAATATCCTTTGAGGACATTAACTCATAAGGTACCTTTTTTTCATTAGCCCAAGCTGTATCACAATAGCTACAGTTTAAATTACAACCTGCAAATCTTATAAATACTGCCAGCTGCCCACAACGACTTCCCTCTCCATTAATACTAATAAACTTTTCAATTACTTTAAATTCCATTTTAATTCACCCTACTTTCTTCATATACAGCACAATTAGTAGGAGTTTCGTGAATTATAGTTCTTTTTACATTATATCCCTTATCCTTCATTGTTTTATAGAAAAATGCTGCAAAATTTTCTGCCGTTGGTCTAAACTCAACCTCTAGTATAGAAAATTCATCATCTCTTAAACACTTTAATGTTTCTTCCCTCATAGATCCTCGCTGAATAATTAACTTATGATCATAATCATCTACTATAGACTTAATGTCACTTTTGAGATCCCCAAAATCTATTACCATTCCACCTAATTGACCATCAGTAACTAATGTTTCTGACTGTACTTCAATCTCGACCTTCCATCTATGACCGTGAATATTTCCACATTTACCTTTATAATTAGCTAGAAAATGTGCACTATCAAAACTATGCTCAGCCTTTAAAATATACATGTTTACCCTCCTTGACTCATGTTGTAAATTAACACTCTGATAATAAGAACTACCATTGGTATTATTCTTAGAACTACTTTTCCCATTATTATCCTTAACCTATTTTATAACTTTAAAATTTATATTTACATTTATTTTTTGCAATAGAAAAAGGGCATAAAATGCCCATAAACAAAATAACTACTTCATCTGGTAGTTAGGTCCTAGTTTTGTTTATAGACAGGATGGTTACGAACTGTCTTATTTTTTTTATTGATACTTAGTTTATTATAGCATATTTACATCGTCAAGTTGTAAATAACATTGAGGTAATCTCTGATTATTTATAATGTCTTAGTATAACTTCTATTTTCATTTCGGTTTTTAATACAAATGTAAAAACGGCAAGAGAATGACAACTCTTACCGCTTTACTAACTTTTTTAATTATTATTGATTGACACTTATTGATCATTTTGAAATCTAAATTTTATCCCTGCATTCCATTATGTTGATGACCTTGGTAACATTGTTGTCCTTGACTTTGTTGTCCCGGACTTTGTTGTCCTTGACTTTGTTGTCCTTGACTTTGTTGTCCTTGACTTTGTTGGTTTTGTTGTCCCATTTGATTTAATTGTTGTTGCGCTTGATTCATGAACTGATTCATTTGACCAAGTACTTGACCAGTTTTGACTTGTTCGTTAACTTCACTTAATATAGTCATGGCTTGTTGAATAGATTGTTGTAATTGTTGTTGAGTTTGTTGTTGTTGTTGTTGTGCTTGGTTTTTAATATTATTCATTTGTTGTAGAAGTTGGTTTGAAGCTTGTTGACTTTGTTGGGATTGCTGGCCTTGTTGAGATTGTTGGCCTTGCATTTGGTTACTTTGAGAACTACTACTTTGTTTTAACTGATTCAAAGTATTTTGCATAGAATAAAGTCTTTCTTTAAGAATTCCAACTTCTTCCCCTACCTCAACATCTCTTTTGCTGTCGCATAACTGTTTCAATACTTCTTTATTTTTTTCATCCATTCTAATTACCTCCTTTGTTTATTTTGTCTAACACGCATTATAATTCCCAATTTTATATTATCTATACGTGCTTATTATTTACGCAACAATATCGATCTAAATGAGGATAATTTTACTAACCCTTCACTTGATTTTTACCACATTTTTTTGCTTTATATAATTGCATATCTGCAAAATGAATAAACATTTCCATATCTTGTCCACTATTATTACCTAATGAATGAACACCAAAGCTAGCAGTTAAAGAAATTTTTTGATCTTTGTATTCAAAATTTCTTGTTTCTATCTTTTTTCTCATTCGCTCTGCAACCTTTAACGCCGTTTCTCTACCTGTATCAGGCAAGCATACCAAGAATTCTTCTCCTCCGAATCTACTTACCCAATCTTTATCCCTTCTGATATCACTTTCTAATATGTATGCAATTTCCTTGAGAATAAAGTCTCCAGCCATATGTCCGTATTTATCATTGATTATTTTGAAATTATCTAGATCTGTCATAATGATTGATAATGGTCTTTTTTCTACTTTATGTACGTTTATTTCTATGGGAAAATTTTCTAATATATATCTTTTATTATATACATTAGTTAACCCATCAGTTACGGCAACTCTATTCGCTTGGTTAATTACGTTTATTATTTGCACATTTTTATCATGATTACCATTGTCCACTACCATGCTATTCGTCACATCTTTCAATAATTCAATAACCACTTTTTTATTATTGATCTCCGTTGGTATCGCTGTAATCATAAAAACTTTCTCGTTTAAATACTCTAGCTTAATAAACGTAGTATCTTCATTAAAAGCCCTCATAGAAATGCAATTTTCACACATACGGTTATTTGACCACATTTCATAACATTTGCTTTCTTTTATAGCAACTCCTGTACCATTCATCAAGACCTTCTTATTCAAGGGGTCAATGATTCTAAATTGTTGATACATTTTGTCTAAGGACGTTAGTTCCTTAATATGATTTATTATTTCATCTGTAGAATTTTCCAATTATACTTACCCCATTTATAGGAATTAATCTTTTATCTATGCGTATAATCCATAGTTTATCCCTAAATTTTAATACTATATCTACACAAATTGATAATCCCTTATAAAATTCTATTCTTTGGCAAAGTTCATACTTTTCTATTACACAATGATTATTCCCGTCTACTCGGTTTATTGAGACTCTTGTTTGAAAATCAACTCGAGTTCAGATGCTGGTATTGGTCTACAAAAATAATATCCCTGTGCAAAATCACAATTGTTGTTTACTAGAAAGGATTTTTGTTCTTTGGTTTCAACTCCTTCAGCGACCACCTTTAACCCCATATTATGGGCTAAATCTACAATAGCTCTAAAGATATAAATTTCCTCATCTTCCTTTACCACATTTTTAAGGAAATGTCTGTCAATCTTTAGAATATCAAAAGGTAGTGTTTGTAAATAAGTAAGTGAAGAATATCCAGTCCCAAAGTCATCTAATGCAATTGAAATTCCCAGTTCTTTCAAATTTTGGAGAACTTCTCGGGCTTTATCTAATTCTACCATAATTGCCGTTTCTGTAACTTCCAGTTCTATTTCACATGGATCCATTTTACAGTCTCTTAGTATGTTTTCAATTCTTGCCACCAATCCACTTTCAGACACCATTTGACTTGATAGATTAACTGCCATCTTTATATGAGGATACCCAGCCTCTTCCCATGTTCTTTTCTGTGCGCATGCGGTTCTTAATACCCATTCACCAATTTGTACAATATGTCCCGTTTTTTCTGCAAAAGGGATAAACTCCATTGGAGGAATAAATCCACGTTTGGGATGATCCCATCGAATTAATGCTTCTACTCCGATAATTTTACCTGTGATTAAATCAAATTGTGGCTGATAATAAAGCAGGAATTCTTGATTTACAATAGCGAATCTCAGTTCATTACTCATTTCAATATAACTAAGTGTTTTTTCATACATAGATGATTGGAATACACCGATAGCATCTTTACCATTATCTTTTATATGAAACATGGCTGTATCTGCATTCTTTGTCAGTGAAATAAAATTAGTTCCATGTTCTGGGTATATTGCAACGCCCATACTAACTGAAACATAAAAACTTTTGTTGTTAAAAACCCACGGTTTTCTAAGTTTCTCAAGGAGAGGCTCTAATTGTTCAACAATATAGGATTCCTCCTGAACTTCCACCAATAAAATAGCAAATTCATCACCACCTAAACGAGCAATTATATTTGGTGATACAATTTGCTCTGATAAAACATCCCCAATATATCTAATTAGTAGATCTCCAATACTATGACCCATGGTATCATTGATATTTTTAAAATCATCTATATCTAGATAAATCAACGCTGCTTTCTTACCCAATTTTTCTAATTTATTAATCTGTTTTACCACTTCTACTTCAAAATATTCTCGATTTGGAAGTCCTGTTAACGTATCATAATAAGCCAACATATGTAGTTTATCTTCCAGGGCTCTTCTCTGCGTAATATCAATCCCAATTGAGACCACACCTTGTATATTTTTCTGTTTGTCATGCAAAAGATTATTATTCCATAAGATTGTCACGTAATCTCCATTTTTGCATTGTATATCAGCTACTTTTTCAGATAAATTTTTGCCCTGAAGAATTCGTTGGAACATATTACGTCTAGATTCTTTATGTTTGTGGGGTAAGAAGAAGTCTGTTCCGTTTTTTCCTAGTACCTCTTCCTTTTTATATCCACTCACTTTCTCTGCGTAAGGATTAAATTGAGTAATGTTCTCTTCCTTATCGAATACAACAATCACCATCTGTGCCTCATATATAATACTTTGTGAAAGTTCTTTTTCAATTCTTAATGATTCTTCAAGATTCATCTGATCAGTTATGTCCGTGTGAGATCCAGCGATTCTTATCATATTACCCTCTTTATTCCAAATTCCTTTTCCCCGACTTAATATCCATATGTATTCACCGTTCTTACACCTTAATCTATAGCTGCACTTATAAATACCGTCTTTTAAATTCAAGTATTGTTCAAGTGTAATGTTTACTCTATTCCTATCATCAGGGTGAACAAGACTTCTCCACGTTTCAATGGTTTTGCCTAGCTCATCTACGTGATATCCAAGGGCACTTTTCCATTTAAGAGAGAAAAAATAAACATTACTCTTTGCATCCCAATCCCAAATACCATCACTTGCTCCCTCAACAGCAAGTTCATATCTTTGTTCACTAATTATAAGTGCATTAGTTCTTTTCTCTAGTTCATTGTTTTGCTCTTCGAGTTCTTCATTCATTGCTATTAATTCTTCATGGGTAATACTTAATTCATTATAACCTTCTAATATACTATGAATAGAGGCCTCAAATAACTGCAATTTTCTTTTCACTATTTTATAAAAAATGCCACCAGTAAAAAATACATAAAACCAACCTTTATAGAGTTGTATTTCTTTAATTATTTCATTATCTTTAATAAAGATGTGTACTATCTTATCAGACAAGAGAATCCATAAGATGCCTAAAATCATATAAATCAAAATAATTTTAAAAGCTTCAACTTGTGGTCGCACTTTTTTCTTTAACGCTAAAAACTTTTCAAATTCATTTTGCAAACGTATCATATCTTTATTGATCCAATCCCCATCTTTTTTGCCCGACATAATTCACCTCTTGTCATTTTAACTTTTATTTTATATTTTTCCAATTAATTATCAATATTATATCATACAATAATACCTTATATTTCGACATTAGTTAATAAAATAAATAAAGAGGTTATTTTTACAATTTGATTAATGTAAAGAGGGGGCGACCTTCCTTGATTTGTGATGATTATGTTACTATGCTTGAATTGAATCATTCTATTTCTGTATAAAAACTCAAAGCTTATCTAATACTATTATGTAAGCATATTATGTCATTTATTTGGAGAGTTAAGGATGAAAAATATAGATAAAGATCCAACACAGCAGCCGCCTGAACTTTCTAAGGTGAATATTTTTTTAACCATTGATGAAAATTTTGGGTTTATAAGTAGTTTTCTTGGAAACGAAATAGGTCTAATTCAAGGGAAATACATTATTTTAAATAGTAAAGTACAAGCCGGAGTAATTTATATAGGAAGTATTACCGACCATCAGTTGATCAGCGTCCAAATAATAGAGCCTCTCCTTAAGGGTATAATAGATGTAAATATGAATCTTAATGATCTCCTTACACAAATACAATCAAAATTTATACATACACCAAATGTAATGAAAAGTGCGCAAATGACGGATGTTGTAGATAATCTCTTAATTGGAAAAACAGTGCTCTTTATTGAAGGAGTAGCTACTTCTCTTATTATAGAAAGCCGTAAAATAGAAAAACGTGCTATTGAAAAACCTGACAATGAAGCAGGAATATTCGGATCCAAAGAATCCTTCATTGAAGACCTAGAAACGAATATCAGTATGGTGATTAAAAGACTTCCAACACCTAATCTATGCTTCGAAACATTTACTATAGGTACACTCTCCCGCACAGAAATGAAATTGATGTGGATCGATAATATTGCCAATACAAAAATTATTGAGGAAGCCAGACTTCGTTTAAAAAGTATAGATATAGATACTCTAGATGGTATAGGTGTTTTAGGAGAGCTGATTGAAGATAAACCATTGTCTATATTTCCTAAATGGACTCAAACACAACGTCCTGATGTAGCAACAAAATATTTGTCAGACGGATATTTTGTTATTTTATGCAGTAATTCCCCTTTTGTACTTGTAGGTCCAGGATTATTTTGGAATAATTTTAAAACCATGGATGATTACACTGAAGGAACTTTTGTTTCTTCATATTTAAGAATTACCCGCTATATAGCTTTTATCATGGCAACAACAATTTCACCTTTATATCTATCATTTGTAACTTATGCTCATTCCATAGTACCTCCCCCCCTTGCTGTAAATATAGCGACGGGAAGAGAAGGTGTCCCCTTTCCATCTGTTGTAGAAGTGCTAGTCATGACATTTTCGATCACCATTATCCGTGAGGCGTCTCTGCGTATGTCCGGGTCAGTAGGATTCTTTATCGGCGTGTTGTCAGCTTTGGTTATCGGAGATGCTGCTGTTACTGCTGGTTATGTAAGTGCATCCGTTATTATCGTAGTGGCTATTGCTGCAATATCATCCTTTGCCATTTCCACCACAACTATGGTATTCCCCACAAAGCTTATCAATTATTTTCTCATTGTACTGGCGGGTATATTTGGTATGTTTGGGTTAGTTAGTGGCACTGTCCTAGTCATTTGGCATATGGTATCCCTGGAATCCTTTGGGGTTCCCTATTTATATCCTGTGGTACCCTTTGACCTTGAAGGCATGAAGGATACGTTCATACGTGCACATAAAAGAGTGTTGAAAAAACGCTTACAAATACTGGCCCCTTATAACCGCACCAAAATAAAAAACAAGCATGAGGGAGAGTGATGATTTATGCCTGAAAATATCAAACTTACAAGAGAGCAGGTCATTCTATTAACGTTTATCTGCGTTCTAGGAAATATAGTCTACAGTCATACATACATTGATGATTATGTAGATAGAGCTGCCTGGGTGTCAAGCTTGTTTGGAATTTTGCTCATCATCCCATTTGCAGTATGGATTTTTCAGCTGGGTAAGTTCTATCCCCAAGGCACAGTTTTTGACATTTTAGAAACGGGTTTGGGAAAATTTGTAGCCAAAGCTATGAGTATACTATTTATTTTTATCAACATTGCAGTAGCAGTTGCCCAGATAAACATGTTTACACAAATGTTAAATGTGTTTTTCTTGCCCTTTACCCCGGTGGGGATCACTATGTTCTTATTAATATTGCTTGGGGTTATATTTGCAAATGGTGGGATTCAGTCCTTTGCAAGATTGGCTGAACTACTAGCTGTATTGGGTGTGTTTAATTTTCTTGCGTGCTTTATCTTTGCTTTCCCAAATTTTTTTCATATGGAATATGTCATTCCTATCTTTACTACCCCATTAACTGGATTTTTTAGGGGAACCATATATATGATTGGAGGTGCTTCTGAATGTTTATTGATTCTCATGATTTTAGTACGCTATGTACCTGATCCTGCAAAGCACTATATGTGGGTTGTAAGGGGCATAGCACTAGGTGCCGTTATTTTTTCTTCAGCAATATTCATTATTACAGGGATGATGAGCTCTGAACTTGCAAAAGGTATCGCATTTGGGGGTGTTAATGCAGCAAGACTGATAAAAGTAGGAGATTTTTTACAAGGACTAGAAGTATTTATATTTGCAACCTATCAGTATATTGCCATTGGTAAAATCACGTTAAGTATGTATTGCGCATGGACCTCTGCCAAAATCATATACAACAAAAGACCTCTATTATTGTTACTGATCATAGCTATGATGATCTATATCCCTACCGTATGGTTAAGTTCATATAATAAGGCATATCTCCTGGCTGCAATGTTGGCTAACTATATTATATTACCTTTTTGTATAGTTACCCTACTCCTTGCTTCTATTGGCATATATATAAAAAATAAAAAAACAAGAAGTGTGAAATGATGAAGAAAAAAATTCTTTTATCTTTATTTATATTCAGTCTACTAACTTTGCAAGGATGCTGGGATTACACGGAATATGAAAATATGGTTCAAGTTGTTGCCTTGGGAGTTGATTACAATGTAGATTCTAACGAAGTTACTGGATCTATTCAATATATCCCCACAACTGAGGAAAGTTCCCAAGGTTCACCGGTAAATGGTGTAGTCTACTCAGAGACAGATCCGACATTATTCGGTGCCCTAGCAAAGCTTAGAGAATGTACGTTTAAAGATTTATTTTGGGGTTATACAAAAATCGTTGTTATTGGTGAAGAAGCCGCAAAATATAAAATGAAGGATATCCTAGCTCACTTCAACCGTGGACCTGCCGTCCGGGATACTGCTTATCTTGTGATCACACAAGGTAAAGCAGTGGACACACTAAGTACCTCTGATGTTGATCAAATAGCATCGTCAGGTGAACAAATTTACAATTTAGTTGATTTATCCCAGGACGCAGGTGCTGCATTTCCTGTTTCAACCCATGAATTTATAACAATGCTCGCTATTGCTGGAATAGAGGCTACAGCACCCCGTGTAATTACATTGAACTCCAAACAACAGGAAGAAAAAAAACAAGGAGCTCAAAGGATTTCAGGTATTGCTGCCTTTAAAAAAGATAAATTGGTGGGGTGGCTTGATGAGAAAGAGTCTCTTGGTTTTTTGTGGATTACAGGAAAGGATCCTAATGTTTACAAAGTATCAGAAACATCAGCAGGAACCGATACACAAGACATACTTTATTATCATATAGATTCCTCAAAAAGTAAAATAAAAGCGCAAATAGTTAACGGTGAACCAGTGATCAATATTGAGGTAAAAGTAAATGCTGAATTAAGAAAATATTACACCAATAATGGTTCCAATATGTTGTTATCTAAAGAGATTGACGACATGGAGAAGAAACTCTCCGAAAGCGTACGTTCAGATATCGAAGCCGCATTAAAAAGGAGTCAGAGAGAACTTCAATCAGATATATTTGGATTTGGCTTCGCTTTTTATAGAAAGGATACAAAATTATGGCAAACTGAATTAGAAAGAAACTGGGATGATATTTACCCTAATATGGAGGTAAATGTAAATATCGATGCAAAAGTACAAAATACCGAAAAAACCATAAGAAAATTAATAGTAAAATAATAAAAAATCAATCAGAATAGACTAGGAATTGGATAAGATCTTTTCTATTGTAGATACTATGATTATATAAATGGCTTTTGGCTTTTGGCTTTTGGCTTTTAACTTTTAACTTTTAACTTTTAACTTTTAACTTTTAACTTTTAACTTTTAACTTTTAACTTTTAACTTTTAACTTTTAACTTTTAACTTTTAACTTTTAACTTTTAGCTTTTAGCTTTTAGCTTTTAGCTTTTAACTTTTAACTTTTAGCTTTTAGCTTTTAACTTTTGGCTTTTGCTAACTAACCAACTAACCAACCAACTTTCTACTTAAAACTTTTATACTAGGAGGAATACTACATGGCAGAAAACACTCACAATTTTTACATTCCAAAAACTAATCTCATTGGCGTTGGCGCTATTAAAGATCTTCCCGAAGCGTTAATGCCTTTAAAACTTAGAAAGGTATTAATTGTTACTGATAAAAATATGATCTCTTTAGGCTACGTTGATAATATTGAGAAAATCTTGAAAGCTTTATTTATTGCCCACGACATATTTGATGGAGTACTTCATTCCAATCCTACAGTATCATTCGTTGAGGATGGATTAGCCTACTTTCCCTTTAAACTAAATGTACTAGCGAAAGACTATGATTTTATAATATCTATTGGCGGTGGTACAAACCATGATTGCGCAAAAGCCATAGCTACTGTTGCTACTAACAGTGGTTCAATCGGCGATTACGAAGGTTGGAAGAAAGTCACCAAACCTGCCCTTCCCTTGGTATGTATTAATACAACTGGGTGTGGTTCTGAAGTCACCATGTTTTCTATAATCACGGACAATTCCAGAAAAGTAAAAATGCTAATAGGATCACCTTTTATGATGCCTAGCATCTCCGTTAACGATCCCATGTTTATGGCATCAATGCCTAATGAACTAACTGCGGGCGTGGGATTTGATGTGATAGCACAGTGCATTGAATCTTATATATGTACTGAAGCTTCTCCAATAACGGATGCTTTAGCGCTTCACGGGATAAATCTTGCTACCCAATACCTACCTAGAGCCTATGAGAATGGGAATGACTTGGAAGCCAGAGAGAAAATGATGTATGCTAGTGCCATGACAGGTATGGCGTTAAATAATGCTGGCTTAGGATATGTTCATTCCATGGCGCATCAGTTAGGTGGTTTCTATAATGAATATCACGGCAATTACGATGCTATCTTATTGCCCTTTGTACTAGAATATAATGCAGTATCTATATCTGACGAAAGGATGATCAAGATAGCTGCCGCTATGAATATTAAAACAGATAATAAATCTGAAGCACTTGATAAAATTATCGCTTCTCTATTAAAGATGAGATATGATTTTAAAATGCCCACGGGATTATCCCAAATGGGCGTAAAGGAAAAGGATATGGACCAAATGTCCCAAAACGCACTAAAAGATATAACAGCTTTACTCAATCCAAGGCATGGTACAGTTGAAGATATTAAAGGTCTATTTAAAGCAGCAATGTAATCGTAGTTTCGCTATTGTTTTATAGCTTTTAGCTTTTAGCTTTTAGCTTTTAGCTTTTAGCTTTTAACCTTTAGCTTTAGCTTTTGGTTGTTGCTTAAGACTTACAACTTTCTGGCTTCTTCCAACCAACCAACCAACCAACCAACCAACCAACCAACTAACTAACTAACTAACTAACTAACCAACTAACTAACCAACTAACCAACAAAATTTCTACACAATATACTAGGAGGAATACAACATGGCAGAAAACACCCACAATTTTTATATGCCGAAAACTAATCTCGTTGGCGTTGGCGCTATTAAAGATCTTACTGAAGCATTAATGCCTTTAAAACTTAAAAAAGCATTAATTGTTACCGATAAAAACATGATCTCTTTAGGCTATGTTGACAATGTTGAGAAAGTCTTGAAAGCCTTATTTATTGCCTATGACATATTTGATGGAGTACTTCATTCAAACCCTACAGTTTCATTTGTTGAAGATGGATTCGCATACTTTCCCTTTAAACTAAATGTACTTGCAAAAGACTACGATTTTCTGATATCTATTGGAGGTGGGACAAATCATGATTGTGCAAAAGGTATAGCTACTGTTGCTACTAACGGTGGTTCAATTGGCGATTATGAAGGTTGGAAGAAAGTCACCAAACCTTCCCTTCCAGTGGTATGTGTGAATACAACTGCAGGTTCTGGTGGTGAAGTAACCATGTTTGCTGTGATAACGGACAAATCTAGAAAAGTAAAAATGCTCATGGGATCACCTAATATGATGCCGATCCTATCCGTTAATGATCCTATGTTTACCACATCAATGTCTAATGAATTTACTGCTGGGGTAGGATTTGACGTGATAACACAGGCCATTGAATCCTATGTGTGTACTGAAGCTTCTCCTATAACCGATAGTTTGGCACTCCAAGCTTTAAACCTTGCTATTGAATACCTACCTAGAGCCTATGAGAATGGGAATGACTTGGAAGCAAGAGAGAAAATGTTGTTTGCTAGTATGATGACAGGTATGACCTTAAATAACGCTGGATTGGGATATGTTCATTCTATGGCTCATCAGTTAGGGGGTTTTTATAATGGATATCATGGGAATTACGATGCTATTTTACTGCCATACGTACTAGACTATAACTCAGTATCTATACCTGGAGAACGGATGATTAAAATTGCTGCAGCTATGAATATTAAAGTAGATAATAAATCTGAAGCTCTTGATAAAATTATCACTTCACTATTAAAGTTGAAATATGATTTTAAATTACCTAGCGGATTATCTCAAATGGGCGTTCAGGAAAAGGATATGGACCAAATGTCCCAAAACGCACTAAAAGATCTAACAGCTTTAGTCAATCCAAGGCAAGGTACAGTTGAAGATATTAAGGCTCTATTGAAAGCCGCAATGTAATAGTAATTTCGCTATTGGCTTTTGGCATGTAGATTTTGACTTGTAGCTTGTAGCTTTTGGCTTGTAGCTTGTAGCTTTTGGTTTGTAGCTTATAGCTTTTAGCTTTTGGCTTGTAGCTTTTAACTTTTAGCTTGTAGCTTTTAACTTTTGCTTAAGACTTTCTGGCTTTTTCAAACCAACTAACCAACTAACCAACCAACTTTCAACACAATATACAAGGAGGAATACAACATGGCAGAAAACACCCACAATTTTTATATGCCAAAAACTAACCTCGTCGGCGTTGGGGCTATTAAAGATCTACCGGAAGCATTAATGCCTTTAAAACTTAAAAAAGCATTAATTGTTACGGATAAAAACATGATATCTTTAGGCTATGTTGACATTATTGAGAAGATCTTAAAAGCTTTATTTATTGCTTACGATATATTTGATGGAGTAATTCATTCGAACCCTACAGTATCATTTATTGAGGATGGCTTAGCATACTTTCCCTTTAAACTAAATGTACTTGCAAAAGACTACGACTTTCTACTATCTATTGGGGGTGGAACTAACCATGATTGTGCTAAAGGGATAGCTACTGTTGCTACTAATGGGGGTTCAATCGGCGATTATGAAGGTTGGAAGAAAGTCACCAAACCTTGCCTTCCAGTAGTATGTGTGAATACAACTGCAGGGTCTGGTGGGGAAGTAACCATGTTTGCTGTGATAACGGACAATTCTAGAAAAGTAAAAATGATCATGGGATCACCTTTTATGATGCCTAGCATATCCGTTAATGATCCCATGTTCATGTCATCAATGCCTACTGAATTAACTGCTGGGATAGGAATTGACATTATCACACACACCATTGAATCATATGTATGTACAGAAGCTTCTCCTATAACCGATTGTTTGGCCCTGCAAGCTATAAAACTTGTTACCCAATACTTGCCTAGATCCTATGAGAATGGCAATGACATGGAAGCAAGAGAGAAGTTGATGTTTGCTAGTATGATGGCTGGTATGAGCTTTAATAATGCTGGCTTAGGATATGTTCATTCCATGTCTCATCAGTTAGGGGGTTTTTATAATGAATATCACGGGAATTATAATGCTATTTTATTACCACATGTACTAGATTATAATGCAGTATCTATACCTGATGAAAGAATGATTAAGATAGCTGAAGCTATGGGTATTAAAGCAGATACTAAATCTAAAGCCCTTGATAAAATTATAGCACTATTATTAAAGCTGAGATATGATTTTAAAATGCCCAATAGTTTATCATCAATGGGCGTTCAAGAAAAGGATATCAAGAAAATGTCTCAAAATACACTTAAGGATCTTACAGCACTTGTAAATCCAAGGCAGGGTATAGTTGAAGATGTCATTCATCTATATAAAATGGCAATGTACTAAGAATTTGTGTTCAATAATATAAACCCCCTACTAATCTAAAGTAAGTAAGGGGTTTTTAGCATTATATTTTTTAGTTGAAATATTTCTTACTTATTTTCTCTGCTGTTCGTGTAGCTAATGCCTGGGTTGTAAGCGTAGGATTTGGTCCTCCTAAGCTATTATACTGCACACTATTATCGGCTAGAAATAACCTTTTTACTTGATAAGCTTCACAGTTAGTATCTACAACATACCCCATACGCATTGTACTTTGAATATGAGCAAACAAATAAGGTTGCCCATCAGAACGCAAGATTTTTTTAGCTCCAGCTTTCTTTAACATTTCTGCAGCAATAATAGCCAATCTATCCCTCTTATTTTTATCTTTACTACTTGGTTGATAATTAATTACAGGTATGTGACCATGTTCATCCTTTAGAATAGGATCAAGGGTAACTCCGTTATTTATATTTACTTCATCATCAGTAAATATTAATAGTCCTAATGTTCTTGGATATTCCATCATATATTCTTTAAGTTCTTGACCTACTACTCTACCTCTAACATCCCATGGTTCATCTGGATAAGGTTTATGCAAAAAATCGTAATTTTTACTTAAGGTAAACTGTAATGAGGCGTTTAATCCTGGACTAAGAGCAAATCCCTGGATCACTCCAAGCCCTGGATAATCAAATCTTGATGCTGAAGATTGTCCAATATAGGGTTCTACGCTAGGAACACCTAATATCTTCATCAAAACCTTCTCATCAAATATTCCGGATACCGTATCAAACCAATGGCAAGTTAGTCCTTTGCCAACCCAAGGATTGTAAGGTAGTTTTGAATTCAACCAAAGTCTAGGGGTTTCTATACAGCCTGCTGCCATGACTACGACTTTTGCCTTTATATCGGAAACTTCCCCAGTCCATGTATCTCTACACCTCACGCCAATAGCCTTACGACCTTCTTTACTACTTTCTGTCAATATTTTCGTAACAAATGTATCTGGTCGGACCTCCACATTCCCAGTTTTAAGAGCAAGTGGGACATAACTTACCAGTGTTGAACGTTTAGCTGTTTCTTCAACTGTTGGCCCAACATCACATCCATTAACACAATGTCCTCTAAGGGTACAGCCTACATTTTTACCATCAAACTTGTAATTTGGGTCGTTTATATTTGGGTGGGGAGGTAATATGGCATTTTGCTGGAGACCATAACCTGGACTAGTTACATTAAGACTTGTTGTACGTGACCAACCAGCTTTTTTAGCGCTATAAAAAAACAATTCTTCTTTAGTTGTCATTGCTGCAGTTGAAACAGGAAGAGTAGCTTCAACTTTTTCATAATAGGGAATCAATTCACCATAAGAAATAGGCCAAATATTATCTACTGCACTTGGGTAAGCTCTCACTGAGTTGGCAAAGTAATGTAGCGTAGAACCGCCTACTCCAGAACTCTGCCACGCAAAACCTCCTGTGGGAATGTATCGAAACCATGGAGATTTAGTCCGATCAGCAGGGCCCCACCGAAATTTCCCTGATACCATATTGTTCATGTCATCTTCATAATCTGTAAAACAGTTATCTAGAATCTCATGACTTAAATTATTTGGATTCGAATCACTTTTAGCACCTTGTTCCTTATTTGGTTTAGGCCATTTTTTATGTCCATACCACGGTCCTGCTTCAAGTAACAACACTTTTATTCCCATTTCACCAAGTTCTTTGGCAACAACGGGACCTCCGCCGCCTGCGCCAATAATTAGTACATCTACTTCATTTATCATTTTACCCTTCCCATTTCATAAAATTATTTATTTCAGGTAGCCTCGCAAAGCATGATAACCCTTTGAAGGACCAGGATATCCCACCTCTTCCCAACTTGTAGGGAATTCTTCTAGTATACGCTCATCTGGTAAATCCAGTCGTGTTGAATCGTATGCGGACCATTCCGAGTAGTATCCGAAGGTGGTCAATAAGGTTAGTACACTTATAATGGCAAGTACAATACCAGAATTTTTCCAAAAAGGGATAGGTAAATTTGAAAGATCTACACGAAGCTCTTCCAAGAGAGAAATCGTACGAAAACGATCACTTGGATCAAGTGCTGCAAAAACACCTTTCTCCTGCACTATATAGGGGTTTATTGGTCTTTCATTCTCTTCCCTATCAATTAACTCTTTTGCAGCTATATTAAGCATCTCTGCAGTTATATTGGCCATTGGTATGTGAATGTTTTTTTTAACTATGGCTACGGATAAGAGATGATCCAGCATCGAGATTAGATAATCTTCACTATATATGTCTTTTTCAGAATCCCTTGAAATAATTGCATCAACAAATGCGTTTAAAGTTGCTTGAGTTTGCGATAAACTAAGTTCTTTATTTCTTTTGAAATTTATGATGTCAAAAAGTAGTTGAGCAGAATTCAATTTATTTCACCCCTTTTTTCTACTTACGTAGTATGCCCACCAATCATATGGGCTAATAAATTTAAAAAACCTAAAAAAGTCAACCTATAAATTATTCTATGACCGTCCTAATATTTTTAAAAAACCACTGGTTATACTTTAGTGATAAATGGAAAGTAATCAAAAGCGAAAGCCAAGTTGCATACCAAGTCCAATGTTTATATATAAGAATATCTGTATATTTTTCTTGAAGAACCTCTATAAAAGTTATAGTACTGCACCAATAAACGTAGTACATGAACTGAGAAAACGAACTTTCGTTTTTAGGATAATTTACGATAAACAAACTACACATAGAAGGATAATAAAAGTATTCAAATAAAAAGCTCGCTTTATTGGCATGAGGGAAAAGTCTAAATGGATATTCTATAAGTTTGTATTCTGCAACAGTTAAACCCAATACCCATGTCATTACAAGTTTAAATAAATAACCCACTTGTGCTTGACGAAGTTTGCTTTTTGGAATAAAACGAATTAGTAAAACTATAATTAAAATAACCTCAGTAACAGAAATTATCATTTCCTTGCTCAAAATAACACCTCGTTATGTATTGTTTATTTTACTATAAGAGAAGTAGGTTCTATATCTAATTTGCTTACCAAAGCAAATCCTTCACCATATCTAATTGACTCTCAATGCACTCTATGATGAGAACAACTTCTGTTCCTATTTTATCATTTTATTTTTTGCTATATTTTTTCGTTAAATTTGATAATAAACCCTAATGTAAAACCTATAATAATAGCAATCAAGCCCCAAAAGCTGCAATAACAAATGAATTTCTTAAATGTAATTGTGTTGTTCTAAATAAACTAACATACGCAGTAATCTTCTTGAAGGCTCATCAGATTTATAACTGCTCATAGCTAACGCCTAGGGCTCCTTAAAGAATACATTTTCTTATATTATTGACGTTTCTAAATTATTTAAACAAAATAATAAAATATTAAAAAGAAACTTTACTCCCCATTTATATAAGGAGTGAATTTTTGCTCAATTATATTTCAATTTGGTTTAACTATAAGAAGAGCCTCTTCGACGCGTTAAAATCTACACCTGTCATATTGAGCGTAGCTTTTGCGGAGTCGAAATATCCCCTTAACGACCTAGTAACTAGGTAACTACTTCTACCTAGGGATCCTTCCCCGATAAACGAGGCACGGCGACACTGCGCTCAGGATGACGTGTGGGAAAAGTAGCACTTTCCTATTAAATAAAAAAATAGCCTGTTGATTTTTAATGAAATCAACAGGCTATTAATAGTACAATATTATAAATATTTTTATATATGCATTAATTAAATATACCATAGTAAATTAATTACTAAATGAAAAATTTTGTTGAAGAAGTATTTCTATTTTACTTACTTTAGCCCACATAAATTAGTAACGAAATCATGTGTAAACTCATTAATTTTTTCCTTATTATTCAAATCATCATCATAAATCAAATCTAAATCATATGAAGATGCTAAAGTATTCAATATGGCAATACTATTTCTACAATTTTCATATAACATGTGAAATGCTACTTTATACGTGTCTTTATTGCTAAATTCATTAACATTTGCTCCTACCATCAATCTATAATCTAAGATGTTTTGTATTGCGTTTTTGATCAATACTCCACTCTCATAACAACTTGTCTTCTTATATAATTCTGTTAAATTATTTTTTGTTTGTTCCATTGTATTTCCTCCCTTTTTTATTCCTTTATCAGAATACATTTCTATTGTATAGGGGAAACATCTTTAATTCGTAACTGTAATTTGCGTAATTTTTTCTAGTTATAATAGATTCTTTTATAAACAATCATTTATTCTTTATCTACATGTTGTATTTTATCATATATACTTTTCTTTATAAAGTATTCTAGCATAAATTTATATAGTACTATTTTCCTTCTTCTTGTCTATCTTGAATTTTAAAATACAAACCAGTTTTCCACTTGCCCAAGAGATACTTTTGAAAATTTATTTTTTTTTACCTTATGTGAATATATTCTAGTATAAATACATAATAATTTATAAAGAATTAATAAAATATAAAATTGTATTTAAATGCTTTTTTTCATTTTTGTCTTTTAAATACTAGCTTTATAGTATATAATTCTATTAGTATTTTTTTTTTAGAGAGGAAAGAAAAAAAATATATTTCAAGGGGGATTTAAAAATGGTAGTACCTGGTCTTATTGTAATTAGTTTAATGTGGTTGACAGTTGCACTTTTGAATTTAGGTCATGGAGAAGCAAAGAGTACTGGTTTTATCTGTACAACAGTAGGTATTCTTACAATTGCATGTGGTTTTGCTGATGGAGTTATGGGTGGAGCTTTAGGTGCTGGCTTATTATTTGCACATGGTCTTCTTTATATTAGTATTGGTCATGCTCTATTAACAGGCATTGAAAATGTAAAATCTGTTGGTAATATAAGTCTTGCTGTAGCAATAATTTCTACAATTTATGCATTTGTACATTTTACAAATGGCGCTAATTATTTATCTTTTATGGCAGCAGGTTACGCAGTTCTAACCTACATGGTATGGGCTAACTTCTATGGTAAGTTATCAGGTAAAGCAGTTGCATGGGCACTTATTATTTGGATTCCTATCGGCCTTTGGATACCAGCATTCTTACTAGGTTTAGAAAAAGCTTTACCATTTTAATTACTTAACAAGCAATAATTAAGTTTTTATACATAATTGGTTTCAATGAAATAAAGAAATAACTTTCCTCTCTAATAAAATAAAAAGTAATCATTAAACTCCATTTGTTTATAAATAAAAACAATGGAGTTTATTTTTTTATATTCAATTTCTTAACTTCATATTTGGCTTTTGGCTTTTGGCTTTTGGCTTTTGGCTTTTGGCTTTTGGCTTTTGGCTTTTGGCTTTTGGCTTTTGGC
>MCHG01000212.1_pt1 | contig 27375 bp, 35 predicted proteins | sample 787351 | NCBI WGS metagenome assembly MCHG01 (sample SAMN05430296, study PRJNA330682) | permafrost metagenome | biome: Cold desert; feature: permafrost; material: soil; isolation source: enrichment culture inoculated with soil incubated with H2/CO2 at 20 degrees... ... | reverse complement strand
TGAGAAACAGAAAACACTTTACACGGATTTAGGGGTTGCCCCGCCTGCCTCGTTATGAGATGGAGGGAATCCAGGATACAAACAAGTTTAAATAGAATGGGATCGTTAGAAAGCCGTCCTAATAAATTTCAGGAAGGGTCAGACCCTGAGCGAGCGAAGCTCCTCGCATCGAGCATATCCTCTTCCAATAATTTGTGTATACATATCAGAGGAACTTATCCAGGCCTACAAAAAAGCTGATCTGATGATCAGCGAAGGGCAAGCTAATTATGGATCGATTCTGCTCACAGGAAGCGGTGGAAATCCTGTTTGCTGTGGAGCACACGATGAATTTCGACCGTGTAATCCTCCATGACCAAGATGTAAAACACCAGATAGGGATCAACAACGATCATGCGATAGCCCTGTTCAGCGATCTTCCTGTCCAACGGCATTGGACCCATGAACGGAAATTCCGCCAGTTTGCCTATGGAACCTCTGATGTTTTCATACATTCTGATAGCGGCATCAGGATCATTTAAGCGAATATGCGCAACAATGGCCTTCATATCATCTTGTGCAATTTGCATGATTTTAATTTTATAATTTACCATGTGCTAACGCCTTTAGTTCACTCATGGCTTCGTCGAAGTCCAGCATAGGGACACCGTTAGCTTTTTGCAATTGTGCTTCCAGCAGCTTTTCGCGGACTTCCAGTGACCGCTCGCGCTTCTCAAAAGCGTCTATACTCATCACGGTTAAATCACCTTCGCCGTTGACGGTAACATACACTGGTTCGCCAGTTTCATGACAGTACTTGGAGATTTTGCTATAATCGTTCCGCAGTGAGGTGGACGATTTGATGGTCGGCATATCCTATACCTCCTTCAGATTACATGTGGTAATTATACTCATATTATACCTTAATTAATCTAATGGATCAATTAAGGTATAATAAAATTTTTTTAATAAATAATTAAAGATTGTTGGTTATATTCAAGTATTATGTGATTTAATAACTAAATTATCATTTGATATTAGACACAGTCGGTATAACGATTATTCTAAGGATAGTGCAAAGTAGACAATAATAAAGCATTTAAACGAACATCTATTCATAATGGTAGAACCAGGGAATCCGCTCCCATACTGGCGAATAGTTTGCAGCATCAAGCTTAAAATATCCTAAGGAGTTTGTAAAAATGATAAAAACGACAGTCGATTACTATAACAAGAACGCCCAGGAATTTTATAAGAATACGGTCAAGGTAGCCGCAATGCTTTCGGAGGACGGCGTGCTATTTATGTCTTTTAAGTATGGCGACAAGGTTTATCAGAAGGACGACAGATTATTTAACTGCTATGATGAGAGTTCCTTCCGGGCAATGTTTTCTGCCATTCCAGAGCTGACAATACTTGAATTATATAAAACGGCAGATGTTAGGGACGAACGAATTAATGAATACTGGCTGAGTGCTATTGTTAGGAAAGTACGAATATCTGGAAACGAATAATGGTTGCTGTGGCAAAGGAGCGTTGTGTGAAGAAAGGAAAAACATAACATGGCTAATAATGTAAAAAAGGACGTCGAATGGGCTGAAGCAAAAAAGAAATGTAAACTGAACGAAGAAACAGTGAGAATGGCTAGAGAGATGGGACTAAATCCAAGAAGTCTGATCAAAAATATACCCAGCGCAAGTGAACAGTGGAAGGCTCCGGTGAGGACTTGGATTCGGGAAATGTATCAAGAACGCCAAGAAAAGGCACGACTGAAAAAGGTGCGGAAAGAGAAAGCTGATGGATAATTTTCAACAACCAACACCACCGGGGCAATCTTTGTCAGGCAGATCGCCCTTGACGTTCTTCACGCTAGTTTTCGCTCTCGCCATCCCATTCTGGGTGATCGGCGGTTTGACCGGACTTCAGCTCTTACCGGGTCTCCCCGTGACCGCCCTGATGGCCGTTTGCCCAGGTCTGGCCGCGCTCATTCTTATTTACAGGGAAAATAGGTCGGCGGGCGTGACGGAGCTGCTGAAACGAGCATTCGACTACAAACGGATCACAGGGAAGCTTTGGTACGCTCCAATCCTGCTACTGATGCCGGTGGTGATGGTGTTGTCATTTGGCGTGTTACGCTTGATCGGAACACCGGTTCCAGCTCCGCTAATTTCGGTCCTGCCGACGCTAATCCTGTGCGTTGTGTTTTTCATCGCCGGTTTGTGCGAGGAACTGGGCTGGTCGGGGTACGCCATCGACCCGTTGCAGCATCGTTTGCGCGCTCTAAAGGCCAGCATCATTTTAGGATCAATTTGGGCCATCTTCCACTACGTGGCGTTGGTGCAGGCTCACCGTTCGGTGGGATGGATCGCCTGGTGGTCACTCGGCACAGTGGCATTGCGCGTGATCATTGTCTGGATCTACAACAACACCGGCAAGAGTATCTTCGCCGCGGCGCTCTTCCACATGATGATCAACGTCACCTGGCAACTGTTTCCAGTCAATGGCTCTATCCGCGTGTCTCTGGCTTAATCACGGCCTTGGTGGCCGTCATCGTTATTCTCGTATGGGGGTCACGAACCTTGACTCGAGATGATAGGACTTTAAGTAATAAATTACAATATATACCTATTATGGTATATACGACTCGAAAATTAGTATATAATATGATACAAAAGGAAGTGATCCTAAGGGCTTTTGGAAGCTAAAATATTGGAGGGATTGAAGTGAATCTTTATCACGGGAGTGATATCGTTGTGGAAAAACCTGAAATATTTCAAAGTAATCGTCTGCTTGACTTTGGAATAGGCTTTTATACCACAAGCAATAAAACACAAGCGGTCCGCTGGGCGGAAAAGGTCAGTATAAGAAATAATACCAACAAAAAGCTATTGTCGGTATATAGCTTTGATATAGAAGAAGCAAAAAAAGACCTAAACATATTAATTTTTACATCTGCGGACGAAAAGTGGTTGGATTTTATTACTGCTAACCGCAGAGGAAGAGAAATTTCAGCCGAGTATGATATTGTAATCGGTCCTGTTGCTGATGATAATGTATATTTGAGCGTGAAACTCTTTGAAACTGGTGTATTAGATAAGGGCGAAGCCTTAAAACGATTAAAAGTAGAGAAACTTTTTGATCAGATATTATTCCATACTGAAAAAGGATTGAGTCGTTGCGTATTTGACCATTATGAAGATTTAGGAGGAGAAAGCAATGGATAAAAGTAAATTTGATGCAGTGTATCCAATCATAAGCGCAGTTCTTGTAGAAAAAATTGCAGCGGAATTAAGTTTGTCTGATAAAGATGCTATTACTGAGCTATATTCATCTTATTTGTATGAAATAATGGAACAGGAAAATACAAAACTTTGGCAATACAGCACTGAGAAACTGTTTGAATTGTTTTTGGAAGAAAGAAATAGCGGAAAAATAAGTTTTCCGCAGGTGTGAGGTGAGAAAAAATGGATAGAAACATTGATTTTACTGTATTTTGTCTTGAAAGCTATAAAAATGCGCATCATCTGACAGGTAAAGCAGCGTTCGAAGTTTTTAATGAAAACAAGGTGTTTGACTATATTAAATCTTTTTATGATGTTCTTCATTCAACGGGACCGGGCTATATTGTGGAGGACATTGATTTGTATATTAATTCCAGACATTAATGACAAAGGGACAGGGACTCATGACAAAGGGACAGGGACTTGTCTGGTTATCATATCGTGTTGAGGGGAGCAGACAAGTCCGGGGTATGGCAACGATTCGTTCTTTTTGGCACCACCACTTGAATTAACATAACATTGCTGCATATTAATAGCGCGAGGCGATTGATCTAGACAAGAGGTACATCGAATTCTAGTGTTGGTGGATGACGGTTGGGATCCAATCCATATTTACCGAATCGATTCACATGAGCAGTAATATAGGGACTGAGATCAGAGAGCACTTCTTCACTAAAAGATTTTCTCACTTGAGTGTAATCGTGTAAAACTCGAGTTAAGGCAAAAACATTATAAAAGATTAGACAGTTGGATATCAAGTGATTGTATTTGATGAACTTTCGTTGCCTTTCACGGTCGTTTTCTCCGATTATGCCATCACTACCAAACGATAGCCACTTTGTAAAGGCGTTGAAGGATTCGTTCTTGTTGGTGGCTTCTTGGATTGTTCGCCGTAACTCCTCGTTCGAGAGATATTTCAATAAAAATCCGGTGCGAATAGCCAATCCTAGCTCGCGAAATGCTTGATATAAACGATTTTTCCTACTGTAGGTGCCAAGTTTATTTAAAATGGTGGAAGGAGTAATCCGGCCAGCTTTAATCGACATAGCGACCCGCAGCATATCCGGGAGATGGGTTTCAATCAAAGCCCAGTCAATATTAGACGAAAACAACTCATCGATATGCGTGTATTTTACGTGCTTGTTTGGACGACGCAGATCAAGGTCTTTCCAATTACGGATTCGAGGCATCAGTTCAATCCCTATAAGGTAAGACAGCCCGAAAATAGGGGCGCTCTGGGCTTGGGTATCTCCGTGTAGAGTGTCTGGCTGAATGTCAGACTTATTTTTTAACAAAATGTCTAAGATATAAACGCCTTCCCACACCCCACACGGAATAAAATGGCTGAATAGTGCAATATACGTGTCGGATACATGATAGTAGCCGATTCCACCATATCCACCGTATCGTATATGATACTCTGTCAGTAAATTGTGCTCGTACAAGTCCCATTTAGTTCCGTCGGCCGCGGCCCGTTTGCCAGTACCCCAGTATTTCGGGAGGATGAATTTATTGTACGAGTTAATGATGTGACGGATAGCTAGTTCTAAGGTCTCCTCCGAAATGTGTCGCTGGTTGATCCAGGCAATTTGCCTACGATCGATGTTTCCCAAAGACCTCGCTGTTTGTGTCGGTCCTAGGTTACATCCATAACCGAACACGGTAGTTAGATAACGCTCAACCGGATCTTCCAATTTGGCATCGTGGCCGGAGATTGGACCAAAGAATTGAGTCCAGTTCAACCAGTATTCTGTGTCGGCCAACATATCCAGAATGTTGATTGGCTCCAGGTTTTCGCTTATGTACCTTTCTAAATCTTTTAACCCTTCCGGAACTGCTTGCTTTTTTAGAGGAGTGAGTACTGCTTCTCCATTCTCAATACGTAGATACTCGTTTTTGGGGAACGAAGCATCCGTGGCACGCGCTGTATTCATCAACTCTGATTGAACTCGTTCAATAAAAGCAGCTTTTTCCACCGGTAAGCCAACTTGTTCACAAAATTCCTCGATACCTTGAGAATACTCTTCCCACGAAATCAATTGTTCCCGGTAATCTGCATACTTTTCGCTTCCCCCAATATAGAGATCGCCAGACTTCAGTTCCAACATAATCTGTGAAAACACGCAAACCTCGAAGTGTCGACGATGTATTTCTTCCGGAAATGGTTCGCGCTTATAGTTAGGACTTATCCACCGCCACCACGGATCCGGCACCCATGACAGATCTACTAAAGGAATGGTTGTCCAATCGGCTTTCAACGTTCCCCTCTTTTCGATTCGGACAGTCGGAATCCAGTCTGCGCGTGAATGTTGATGGCCTTGAAGAAATTCGATGGCTTGCTCCATTAACTTATCTTCACTGGTGGACAGAAGTTTAATAACGTGAAGAATTTTAAATAAAATTGATCTGTGGCTTTTGAAATGGCGCCACAAGAAGGGATAAAAATTATTGCCAGCATAAGCTAAGTGGGTCTCGCAGTCTTCCAACACGGCTTTCCCCTGATCACCGATTACTTTTCCTAAGGCAGCTACCCGATCCTCCGCACTTCCCTCGGTTTGATAAGCTGTCAACATATCTCGAAGCGTAGCAACCAATTCATCAGTACGTTTTTGTTTCTGTAACTTGTAATTTTCCAATGATTGCTTGCCCTTGTGTTGAATACCCATCAACCGTTTAATTAACATTTCGCCAATATCGTCCATCACCGTGGTGGACTGCACCGCAAGTAGAGCTATGGCCAATGCGCACCGTTTTTTCGGCTCCATCTCCAACATTCGGGCGGCATCTAAGGTTTTTGCCTCAGCCGCCATTTGGCAACGGGGATTTCTTGTAGTGCTTGGGCTCCAACTTGCTGCGCAGAAAGCCATTCGTGATGGGTCACTAATTCTTTTAAATGTGTTAATGTAGAACTGCTGGGATCTTGTTTGAGCTGATGCCAAGGAGTGTAGGTCGATTGGGTGGAAGTCCTCAGCAAGCTATCAATTGTATCTTTTTCGTCTGTACTCAGTAAATTATTGATTCTTTCATAAAGGTCTCTATAAGCCTTTGCATAAACATGGTCGGCTGCCTTTGCAAGTGTGCTAAATGCTGGCAACTCGTGATGTTCACGAATTAATCTTTCAATGGCCACATTGATCAGGTCTGCAGAATCATCTTTTGTTAAAGCAGCTTCAGTCATCGTTTCAAACATGATCTGTTTTGCAGTCGAATTATAAATCCGAACATTTAAATACTTTCGGATTAAGGAATGATGGCGATCATAAGTTCCTGACTGGTTATATGCCTTTAATTCTTCCAGTGGGGGAGAAGGAATACTTACCAACCGAGCAATATGCTCGACAATACAGGATGAAACGTCAGTTACGGAAACAAAGTACCCTAGTCGTTGAAAAACTTTGAGCGATACTAGAAACCCTACTTTAGAAACAGAACCCTTTGCAGATTGGATCATCCACGCGAGTTCTGAGGGAGTAGGCGTATAAATATCGTCAAGTTCCTTTTTAGAATAATTGCTTTTTAACCGGGGATAAGCAGTTTCTTGAATGCTTACCAATTTGATGCTTCCTTTCTAATGTGAACTATAAAAATCAGAATCACTATTTTTTTCGAACTGGTACTTGGCTGTTTGTGCCCATCCCGCCAAAAAGGTAAAATCAGCATCAACCCTTCCGATTTACTGATTTTCTAAATAGCGATAAATCGTCGTGCGAGACACGCCCCACTTTTCCGCAACATCTTTAATCGGTGTACCACTTTCAATTAAAGCTTTCATCATTTCAATATCTTTTGATCCATACTTCTCCGGGCGCCCACCTAGACGCCCACGCGCTTTTGCAGCTGCTCGGCCTGCAGCCGAGCGTTCTTCAATCAGATTACGTTCAAATTCTGCAAACGCTGCGAATAAGTGAAACATTAATTGCCCCGTTGCATTGCTTTTATCCATTGTTAGGTTTTCTTGCAGACTATGAAAGCCAATACCTCGTTCATTTAAACTGTTCACAATTTGAATTAAATCTTGCATATTGCGTCCTAGTCTGTCCAATCGCCAAACGACAATTGTATCGCCTTTACGTACATACTGAAGTGCTTCCTCTAAACCGGGCCTTTGTTTTTTTGTTCCACTCATTTTATCGTAAAAGATTTTCGTACAAGCATATTGAGTTAATGCATCTGTTTGCAAATCCAAATTTTGTAATCCTGTCGACACTCGTGCATATCCAATTAACACCAAAATCACTCTTTTCTCATTTTGCTCTGGTTTCATTGTAACATAAGATGAAAATAGATTGGTTATTGAACATAGAATAATGAACAGAGTTTATTACATCTAAGGCGATAAAAAACGCCCCTTTCAAATCAAAAAGAAGCGTGTTCAGAAAAGGACACCTTAGTGGACATTGGTGGTTTCGAATCAGCATTTTAATATCCGCTAATACAGTTTAGCGGACTAAGCAAGGATGGAATTTCCTTTTCCTGACTTAACATATAAAAAGGTTAAAATGTTGTTCCTACCCCTAATTGGGGTAGGAACAACCAAATCACGCAAAACCCACGCTAAGACAATATTTAACAGTAACATTAAGAAATAGTAGGCATAAGGGATTTTTCTTCGGAATCCTATAATTTAAGTATTTCATTGAAACTATGGGTTATGTCGCCTTAATCTAATTATTTTTCTTTTGCTTCAATGCAAAAATTGCAATTGCTACTAATGGAATAACTGTACCAAATACAATCGATGGGATATAGCAAAAACCGAAAACCATTACTGACTCTCTAATAAAATATAATCTAAAAACTTCAAAGAAGTTTTTGTTAATCATATATTTTCCGGACTGTAAAATATCAAAAAACTGTAAAAATGAGGCTACAATGAAATTAAATATAGGCAGAAGTGATAATATGCTTTTTCTCTTATTTTTTTGTAAAAGGACAAATGTTAATATACAAATGGCTATAGAAATTATTACATAAGCTACATTAATAATACTACTGTTATCCATAATAAAACTCCTCTCATTTCTTAATAGTTGTTCTTATGGGGGATAGTTCTTATTTCAAACAAATGTTATATCCTTCTTGCTCACAAGAATTTTATTATTTTATTCAAAAAAGGAGGGGAAAGAAGAACATTTCCTCTTTCCCCTCCTTTTTTATAAAACTAACTAACCCCTTCTGATTGAAAAAATGCATTAAGCATGGCAGCACCATTTTGTTGACAAGCCGTATAGGTATAATAGGCTGAATCAAAACATGCATCGCTACCAATTGGATACTGGGTTGCATTGGTTAGCCAAGTAAGAGCCCGATTACCAGAATCAACTGCGTAATTATTAAAGTTCCAACCAAATCTATCATACCACAAACTGGCACTAGTAGCGACAAAGCTTTCTTTATTCTCATCAGCCCACGTTTCCCAAGCAAGATGGTTTGATCCAATAGCTTGGACATTTCCTGCATGATGAGGGGCATTCAGATCAGAGAAATAGTGATATGCTATTCCTAAACATAGTATAGCATATGAATTATCGCTAGCATTTTTATCATAATACGTAGAGGCTTGTCCTATCCAGTAGTTAAACCTCGTTAGAGCAGTCGGGGAACTATTATTAGTAGGAAGATAGTTAGTGTAAATCCCAAAATGACCTAGATATGTCGGTATAGATGCCACAGGATAATTCTCATATAAATCAGGCCAATCGCACCCTGCTAAGAAGGAACCTGCGTTTGATGATATTTTATTAGCCACAACAGATTTACCGTCATATTCTAATACTCTCACAGCTCTAACACCCAGCCATTGATGTGATATCTCATATCCAGGACTAGCAAAATCCGGCGTAATTACGCCACCACTAGCAGGGTTCGGAATAATTACGCCAGTGTTAACATCAACAATGTATTTTCCTGATAACACTTTTTCAAATACATCATTTTCCATGTTTATCTTTTCCTGCTCAGCTGTTATCGGAACTGGAACAGCATTTTTTGGGGATTGTGTCGATTTCGCCACAGCAACAAAAGGAATACCCAATATCATCATAACAATAAGACTAAGACCCAATAACTTGTTTTTCACTCTCTTTCCCCCTATTTATTAAATAACTTTTGGTATATATGGTATATATGGTATATATTGATATACGGGTGCTCTTTTATTTTTCAGGGGGTATACTGAATATAATTATTTGGTGAATACTGTTTTCTTTACCTCTAACCTGTGTATTTTGAAAAATATTCTCCGGGGCCAATAACTAAATTATTGAGTGATTATAATGCAGCAATGTTATGTTAATTCAAGTGGTGCCAAAAAGAACGAATCGTTGCCATACCCCAGTCCCTGTCCCCTTGTCTGCTCCGGTTACAAAGAAGACAATAGGGGGCGTACTTCGGGGTCGAGGGTTGCTTTCGTCCACAGTGAAACAGGACATATTATAAGACTTCGTAGACCGCATCCGGGAAATATATTGAAGAAATATCAAATCGAGCAGTTGATTGATGAGTCGAAAAATCAGGGAGTGATTTGATTATGAAAGATGTGATGATATACAAAGATTATATTGGTTCAGTGCATTACAGCACAGAAGACGAGATTTTCTATGGCAAGATTGAAGGCATAAATGATTCAATAAGTTATGAAGGCAGTAGTGTCAGTGAACTAAAGTCAGCATTTGCAGAAGCGGTTGAGGATTATCTTGAACTGTGCAATTTGAATGGTAAAGAACCGGAAAAGATGTATAAAGGTAGCTTTAATGTAAGAATAACCCCTGAGCTTCATAAACAAGCAGCAAAAAGGGCATTGATAGAGGGCAAATCATTGAATCAGTATGTTGAAGAAGCAATAGAACAGTATTCAGTAAAAGAACAAAAATGATAATAATAACTGCCAAACGCCAGCAGGAATTTATCTACGCCAAAGAAAACAGTCCGTTACCTGTCACGCCGGACAAAGATAAGATTAATGAGTTAGTGATTGAGATAAACAAGAAGGCGATCAAATGATTAACAACAGCGAACTCCCACAGGAAGCCCTAGAAGTATTGACTACTCTAAAAGGGGCTGTCATATTCCCACGGTTTCGTGCTATTAAAGTTATCCAAAGTTAGGTCAGCAGATTTCAACATATTCTTCTTCGAATTTACTCAAGTCCGAATCAGACTTGAGTTTCCTTACGCCTAACTTCGAATAACTTACTAAGAATAGTTGGAAGTTTACAAAAACATAGGCTTATCGCAGTTAGTAGTAAAATGTGAATTTGTATAGGTACGTAATTTTTGAAATAGTTTTAACCCTAAAGGAGGGAAAAGATTTGTATAGCAAAAATTAAATTCTTAATGCAATGGAAACATGCTTAGATGACCATGAAAAAGTTATCTTTAAGGCGAGGCATGGCGTAGAAATAGACCCAGTTACATTAGAACAGTTGTGTTACAATTTCAACATTTCTCGTGATGTATTAATCTCGATTGAAGGTAAAGTTTTACGCTATTTAAGATAAAACAAAAATCCGCACAATTAATACATCAACATAACAGCAAATTTGGGGATATTGTCGCATCAGGCATAACCTGTCTTCCCATTCTTATTAATCGTAGGATATCCTGCTAAATGCTAGCTTCCCATTGCTTTGACGCATTCGTAGCATTATGAGTATTAGTTTGTAGCCCTTTTGCCTAAAAGGAGATTAAAGTAGAAGAAATATCTTGTGGGCTTAATACACGAAGAGAAAGATGGGAGGTAAAAGTCTTGGATGTAAGTCAATACGTGGTAGGATGGGGTACGCTGACATTAATAAATGCTGGAATAGCACAGGGGAAAAATAGATCAGGCTTCAATTGGTTCTTGCTAACTATATTTTTAGGGCCATTAGCTACATTTTTCTTGGTCATTTCTGATAAAAAAAAACCTCAGGAGATTGATAGAGAAGATCAAATTGGGTGAGGTAGTATGACGCAAGGGAACACCCGGGACGTTAGACCAATACATTCTGAGTTTTCACACAGTCTGGCGCATAATGGGTTGGTTTCGTTAACCCTGTAAGCCAAATAATATATGCTAAGGAGACTGAAAGCCATGAGCATTTATCTATTTTTAGCAAGTGATGTTCCGATGAAAACGATTAAGAACCAAAAGATTGAGTTATTGTCCATCGAAGAAGCAGAAGACAGAGGATTGTCCATGCCAAATTGGTATTCTAAAGATATGGATATTGACCGTAATAAGAAAATTGTGCTGTTTGCTCCTGATGAAGAATGCCTGCGTGAAATAGAAATTGCAGAGGATAATGATTCCCTCTATGCAAAACAGTATTCAAATAAGCGCTATTATTCTGCATTACAATGGCAATATTCTGAAGAACGCGCGGAACAGCTTAAAGAATACATAGTGGAACATTTGATGACTGGTTCGGAAATTGAATTATGGAATATCTGGCTTGATCAAAATCTTAAGCCAACCATAAAAAGGTGTCATATTGATTCGCTGACTGTTTCAATTATAAAGGAAGCGCTCGAACAAGATCCATACGAAAAGCCTTGTTGTTTAATTGTTGATCCTACATTGTGATAAATCCCGATCGATCAGCGAAAGTAGTATTGAACAGAACTGTACGTTCAGCGGAAACAAACTAATCCCAATGAACCCCAGGCATCGGGCAACTTTTGCTTCGCCATCATTGGCGGATCAGATGCTCCGACAGCCATCATTTTCGGCGGCAGCGACCAAGGCAAGCTCCATGTAATCTGCTCCGCACTGCACTTTGAGCCGGTGGACGATGTGGAGTGGCGCATAGTGTTTCATGAAAAATGACGCAAAGATATTACTGTGGAGCTGATGTGACCTGATCTAAGAGATTATAAGCATCTTGTGCAGCAAACAAGCCGGTGCGCTTTGGGGGATTTCCCCTAGGCGTGTTGCGATCTTAGGTAAGAAAAACAATATACCTAATGTGAAAACGGGGCAAAAGCTGGGTCGTACCGTGAAACATATCAAAGCGAAAGCATCATTTAATCAAGTGATGGGTATTTATATAATTTTTATGAGAGGTGTTTGAAATAAAGCACATACCGAACATAATTACAGCAAGCCGAATCGTTTGCTCTGTATTTCTCTTGCTGATAGAACCACTGTCCCTTTGGTTTTTCATTATCTACCTTCTGTGTGGTATTAGTGACATTTTTGATGGGTATATAGCTAGAAGAACGAAAAGTATCAGTCAATTTGGGGCAACACTCGATAGTGTTGCGGATGCCAATTTTATAGGAGTGTTGCTAATTATTTTTATTCCAAAGTTCCAATGGCCTTTGTGGATAGTGATTTGGGTAGGAACAATAGCCCTTGTTCGCTTCATATCCTTAGCAGTTGGTTTTGTAAAATATCATACTTTTGCTTTCTTGCATACATACGCTAACAAGTTGACAGGCCTACTACTATTTTCTTTCCCATTTTCATACAGTGCATTAGCCCGACTTCCCGCTGAACACGGCTTAAACCCCTGCACTGTCTCGCTTCTTCATTTTAATTCTGGCACTACAATCTTTTACCCTTCACTGATCGATTTTTCTTTAGTTGATCTTTAACATTTAAGATTCGATATATTTCCTTATGTTCAGATTCTGGTATTCCTGAGGACCTGATGTGATGTATTTTGTCGTTTTCATCCGTCATAATTATTGTTGTTCGCTGGTGAGTCGATAACACATCCTTGATCGTAGACCATCGTCGATGATCACCATGGTTCCGAAGCTCACGCTCAATAAGGTTGAGCAGATGGTAAGCAAGAACGGATATAAATAGATGTGCTTCTGTTCGCTCTGCTAACTGGTGGTGAACTGGTCGGAATCCTAAATCGGTTTTTAAGTCACGGAATGCTTCCTCTACCTTGACTAACTAATGTCCCGTATTCCGGTCAGTGCGCCGCTGGACGAAAGGAATAGATCACTCGCAATAATCGAGTTCATTGTGGCCACAGCTTCAGCCTGCTGCCGAACATGAACTACTCTCAGGCGCTCATCCTGCTCGAGATCCCGGAAGAAGAGCGGGAGAAGTTCATCGCGGAGATGGATATCAAAACATGTCCGTTCGGGAACTGCAGAAGACAGTGCGTTAAAATCGGAGATTCATTTGAGTTCTTGTTCTAAATGGCTAAAGACATCCGCATTAAAAAAGTACGAAAGTGAGATTTCTAAACCATCACACAACTTTTTAATTGTTACAATACCAGGGTTCAGGCTCTCATCATTTAGGATGCTTTTTATAGTCGATTGTGGTACGGCGGCACGATAGCTCAAAGCATTGGGCGTTATATTCCGTTCTTTGCAAAGTTCAACAATTCTATTCACTACTGCTTGTCGGGTATCCATGAATACACCTCCTAGTGAGTTATCACTAATTGAAGCATATAGAAGAAAAATAAATCTTGTTAGTGATATAGCACTAAGAAGTATTATGTGCCATAATTAGTTATATAACACTAATGTGCAGAGGGGTGTATTTCGAGTGCCAGATTATAAGGAAATGTATTTTCAACTTGCCGCCAAAGTTGCAAATGCTGTTGATATTCTTGTTGAAGCGCAGCAGCAAGGAGAATACGACTATTCTAAAGAAGAAAGCCCTCTTCTTATTTCGCTGAAAAATTCTGGACCAGAAGAGAAGGGTAGTGATCAGTCATGAGGACCATTTTTGAACAAGAAGCTTACACCACCCTATACCACCTGTCTCGGGTTGGTAGATTTTCTTCTCAGAGTCACTATGGTTCGTCACCGATCCGCATTATTTGGAAGTTGAAGGAATCGCTGCCGGAATTTGTGATGAAGAAGAAGGTGTAGGTGTAGAAGATTAACACCACGTAAGTGAGAATATAATGAACTTGTTTTGCAGGGGGAGTGGCTATATTGCAACAAGAGAATCTCGCGAAGTATTTCATTACGACGGCTAGCAAATATTTAAGTGCGGTTGAAATAAATAACTACAGGTCTAATCGGTTTGAGTTTAGCGAAGCCTCAAAGCTTAAACACATCTTGGGAAGTAAAAATCTGCACAATGTTCCCACAAAGTTTTTATATTTGTCAGACGATGATACAGAGGAACTATTAGGAACCATCTCTTGGTCTAAAGTAAGAGAGGATAACCCATCTCACTCAGAAGAATTTAGATTTAATTACTCGGAAAACATGGCTATTAGTGAAGCAAACGAAGGAGACTTACTAGTAAATGCTCTATGTCCTGATAAAAGTGTCATGATAATTATTGCTAAGTCTGGGACAACCGCTGAAAATCAATTGATATGGCTCTTTGGGATAGCTGAAGATAAGTTTAAGATTAACACCGATTTAGCTTCTAAAAGTTTTAATTTTAGCACGAGATTTATCTTAAGAGGGCTTGGAGTCAATGTGTAACTTTTTAGATGTGATTATTAACGATAGGGAATTGAAGTGGAGAGATAAAATATGGAGGAAGCTGGAGCTAAAACTATATCATGAACACTCAGGCGCTAAATGGGTCATAATTTTCTTTATGGCTAGGATGTGAAGCGAAAGTTTCAGTAAAAGAGACTGGGCGATTATAAGAATAGGACAATTCATTTCTCACATAACCTTTCCTTAGGAGGATTGGGGGTGAGCCCTATGCATGGGCTGGTTGATTGGGTTATATTGTCCCAAATATTGACGGAGTCCATGTTTCGTTGTGAAGAGGATGCGCGATTAACAGCCGACATTAGAAAGAATAAATTGGACAATCCGTTAATCGTAGAGGGTCCAATTAACGATCACTATATTCTTGTAGACGGCTATAAAAGATATGAAAGTCTGGTTCAATTAGGGTGGGAAAGTGTCCTATGTAGTATTGAACCAGTTTCGGATTCTGCCTACCGTATCGCAAAGCGGCTACGTCGGGACTACAATAAGCAAAAAATGCGTAGCTCAGAACGAATCCGATATGTTCATTGGTTGTTAGGTCTGAAGTGGACTATAGACATGGTTCACAGGGAAACTGGCATTGCTCGGGCAGTTATTTGTAAATACGAAAAAATTCGTGATATACCTCAGGAGTATAAGGAAATTATAAAGTCTTTAAAGCTTGGCCACGAGGCACTTTTAGCTTTGGATAGAATGCAAAGGCGTGTTCCTAGTAGAACTTTTTATCAGATAGTCGATGTGCTCAAACGGAATAGTTCAGAAATCTTTGGTTATCATGTTGGGGCGATTGAATATTTAACAAAGGTCACCGAATTTCGTAGGTTACCAGAAACAGCCGTCAAGCGCGCGATTCACAAAACCATTATTCATAATACCTTTAAGCAGAAAGAAGCAAAAAAGATAGTTGATATTGAGGCCGTCATGTCTGGAATTACGCAGGATGACGCATTATTTGAGCAATGCATTGATTTTATTATAAAAGAGGCCAATGAATTAGCCAATATTGTTTCACCTAACCTGATGAAAAACGCCACTCTATTGCAACGGAAACAGATTGTGGCAGTATTTGAGAAATGTCTGGAAAAAGCAAAATCTAATACAAATTATTGGGGTCGAACACGCCGTTAATTCGATCAATGGCATCTAATTCTTTTGGTGAGCAATCCCTCCATCGCCTAAAATCGAATTTTAGGTATGATACAGTTATATAACGAGACATGGATAAATTCATCCATGTCTTTTGATGTTCTAAGCAAAAGGTTCGTGAGAAGATATTTATAGAAAAAACCTTGGTGCCTAATACTATGCGAAATTTGATCAGCAAGCTGTCTGATTAATTCCCTCCATTAAAAGATTGTCAATACATTAGCAGGAAATATTTGGTCTTATGAAGAATCCTGCTGTATTGGCAGTAACTGTGAGAGGTGGGGGATCGTGACTAATAATGAGAAAATTGAGCAGAGCGGGTTAAATCTCTTAAGAGGTATGTTAGGTCCTGAGGCAAGCTTTCGGAATGGTCAATGGGAAGCCATCGAATCTATAGTAATTAAAAAAAGACGGACCCTGGTTGTTCAACGGACGGGATGGGGAAAAAGTGTTATCTACTTTATAGCTTCCAAATTGCTTCGTAATCAAGGATTAGGGTTTACAATTATTGTGAGTCCTCTCTTGTCGCTGATGCGTAATCAAATTGAGGCGGCGGAACGTATTGGCGTCAAAGCTGCTACTATAAACAGCTCTAATGAGGAGGAATGGCCCCAAATCGAAGCTCAATTAAGTGAAGGGTTACTAGACATTATTATCATTTCGCCCGAAAGACTTGCTAACCGTAGGTTTGTTGAGATGTTTTCCAGTATACACGAGGCCATAAGTATGTTGGTTGTCGATGAAGCGCACTGCATCTCAGATTGGGGCCACGATTTTAGACCAGACTATCGGCGAATCGTTGAAATTGTGAAAATGATGCCCCCTAATATTCCAATCTTGGCTACAACCGCTACAGCCAATTCTCGAGTTGTGGACGATATTTCCGAACAACTTGGACCCAATCTTTTGGTTTTGAGAGGAGCATTGGCTCGTGACTCGATTCAGTTGCAAGTTATTCAACTAGCGCATCAAGCGGAAAGATTGGCTTGGCTGGCAGAAAACTTATCTAATCTGCCGGGCTCGGGTATTATATATTGCTTAACTATAGCCGACTGTCGCCGAGTAGCTCAGTGGCTTAGGATAAATCACCATGATGTTGCAGAATACACAGGGAAAATAGATAATCCCATAAGGGAAATACTAGAACAGAGACTCCTGAAAAATGAAATTAAAGCATTGGTTGCTACTGTTGCGTTAGGTATGGGTTTTGATAAACCGGACTTAGGTTTTGTAATTCATTTTCAAAGACCCTCTTCTGTGATAGCTTACTATCAACAGATCGGCCGTGCAGGAAGAGCGTTAGATACAGCTTATGCTATACTCTTAACAGGTAGTGAAGATGACGAAATAGGGGAATATTTTATTAACTCTGCGTTTCCGACGTCTGGCGAAATGGTTCGAATTGTTCACTTGATTGAAGAAGCTGAGCATGGTCTAACGATAAATGAGATACTTAAACTCGCAAATTTGAGTAAAGGGCGAATCGAAAGATGTGTAAAGGTTTTAGAAATTGACGGAATTATAGCTAAAGACAAGAGTACCTATTATAGAACGGTTAATCCCTGGAATCTAGATCTCGCGCGTTTTGAAAAGGTTACAGCATTGCGACAACAGGAAATGGGGATTATGAGGGAATTTACCCAAACTAAACAATGTTTTATGGAATATATATCCAAGGAACTAGACGACCCCTATGCAAAACAGTGCAATCGCTGCGCTAACTGTACGGGAGAATGCTTGTCTACGTCTGTTGAAGATGCTATTGTAAGGGAGGCGATTACTTTCTTACGCAGAGATTTTCTGGAGATTGAGCCAAGGAAGCAGTGGCCTCCCGGTGGAGTTGGCGACAAAAGGGGACGAATTCCTGAAAATTTACGTAATGAATCTGGCCGTGTTCTTTGTATCTACCGTGATGCGGGATGGGGTCGCTTGGTAGCCAGCAATAAATACACAGACGGTTACTTCAGTGATGAGTTGGTCGATGCAGCCGTAGAGCTAATAAAAGCGTGGCAACCTAATCCCTTCCCTGTTTGGGTGACTGCAATTCCTTCTTTGCGGAGGCCTCTGTTAGTCGCTGATTTTGCCCAGAGGCTTGCACGAAAGCTAGGAATACCTTTTCATTCTGTACTGGTCAAAACTAGGGAAACCCCTGAGCAGAAAAGCATGCAGAATGGGATACAACAAGCGTCCAATGTTCTCCGAGCGTTTTCTGTTCAAGGAGGAGTGGTTAGGGCTGACCCAGTTCTTCTCGTTGATGATATGATTGATTCACGCTGGACAATGACTATATGCGGAAATTTATTACGCCAGGCCGGGTGCGGTCCGGTAATTCCTTTGGCAATTGCTTCAACATCTGGAGGAGGTGATATTGAATGACAATAAGTTTGTCTGTTGACAGTCAGGCAATTCTTTTACTGGCTAGTAACGTTGGCTTACCTGTAGAAAAGAATATGGATTTAAAACCTTTAAGTTCTTCAGAATGGAATGCAATGTCTGAGAAACTAAGTCATTCGACCTTGAAGTATCCAAGGAGGTTTTTTGAAGCTGATCCGAAGGAGTGGAAAGAACAACTTGATTTAAATGAAGCTCAACTCGAACGCATGCAAAGGTTACTAGCCCGTGGGGCAAACCTATCGATGGAAATAGAACGATTATCCAGCTTAGGAATATGGATAACGACGCGAGCAGAACCTACCTATCCCCAACGTCTAAAAAAAGTACTTAAAAGAAGATGTCCGGTCATTATGTTTGGTGTCGGGGATTATAAGCTTGCTTCTGCTGGGGGAGTTGCCATAGTGGGTTCGCGTGATGTTGATAACGCCGGTGTGGAATTTACAGCAAAACTTGCTCAGAAGTGCGCGAATGAAGAACTGGTTGTTATTTCTGGAGGAGCGAGAGGGGTGGACTCTATTGCTCAAGATACTGCACTTAATAACGGTGGGCGAGTTCTATCTATTCTGGCAAATGGGTTAGAGAAGATCATTCAGCGTCGAGAAGTGAGAAAAAATATTTTAGATAACAAAATGTTATTACTCACTGCGTTTCATCCAAAAGTCCCCTTTCACGCTTATAATGCCATGGAACGGAATAAATTTGTGTATGCTATGTCTAATTATACAGTTGTGATTTCAGCTGCGGAGAAAAAGGGCGGTACATGGGCCGGAGCCACGGAGAATCTTAAAGCACAGTGGGTACCACTTTTTGTTCGAGATGAAGAACTATGCCCTAGTGGAAATCGCACACTAATTGACCAAGGGGCTATGCCCATTGATTCGGCGGTATTGTCAAGCACAGAGCATTTGAGTGAATGGTTTATGCAAAAACTAGGCGAAAAAGTTCAGCGATTAGGTATTCATCAGAAATATATGAGTAATGAGGAGCAGAATCTAAAGGCCATGGTTAATGAGCAGATTGCCTTGTTTTAATATAACTAAGAAGTCCCTGACAAACGAACATTTGTCAGGGACTTCTTGTTACTATTTGAAAACTTTATTGTATGAAAATCAAGGTAAAGCAAAGAAAGAAGCGGTTACATATAATTTCTATATATTGTAAATATTTAGAAGGTATTGGCTAACTTTTTGTAGAACACTGTCTTAAGATGAAGATCAAGAGCACCAAAGAAGCTTCGCGTCTGTAGTTTTTGACACAAATTCGGCTCATCAGTATATAGTAACGTCTCACGATTTGCGATGGCCACGGGAACTTAAACGATTGACCAGCCAGAATATTTTTGCACATTTTTATAGTTGTTACGGGATTAGCAACCGAGATGTGATTCGGATTGAGAAATGGTTGGAAGAATTGGATAAAAAATGGTCGGAATGGCATGCGGATGAATCCGAGAGAGCACGATTTCGAAATTGGCTCACCAGACTGCTGAGACGATCTATATTACAAATAATGGTGAAGGCTATATAGTGGTTATGAGCATTATTCCATTGAAGAGCTTGGTGAGTACCCTGCCTCACCATTACAGATCAGAGAAGGGTGTGTCGTGGCTTGGTAGAGAGGGACTGAAGTTGTTGCGTGATGTTTGGAAAGGTGGATTTTAGGTGAGAAAAATGGATGATAAAGATCATGGACACTCCAACCATGATTCACAACAACCGCACCATCACGGTGAAGGAGAGAAAAGTAAGTTTCGACCCAGTATTCAGGCTGTTTTCAGCAATTGGAACCGAAGCGAAGAACCTTTCTTATTTAAATTGGGAATGGTATTGCGGAACAACTGGATTAAACTTCGTCGCGGTTCTAGCTGCTGCGGTCATCATGGTGAAGTCGGATGCTGAGTAGTAAAGGATCCGTCCGGTCAGGACGGTAGAGAATGACTCGGGTAGGCTCAAAGGAAATGAGGTTGTGAGGAAGACCAAGTGCGAATTGGATAGGATGCCTGGTGCCTAATTAAGAAAATAAACACAAATCTAAGGAGTTTGCTATGTCTAACATCCAACTCTACGAATCTATTATCAATAAAAAATTAGAGGAAACTCTTAATAAGCTAGAAGTTTTAAAGGGCGTTCACAAAGATAAGTTGGATCCTGTTAGCTCAGGGTCTATTTTAGCTGCGTACATACAAACTGTCCTCGAATCGGGGTTGAGGCATTATAAGAAGCCTGAACATTTATCATTTCAAATAGATGTTGTGAATCGAGTGATTGAACACCTAGGTGGGATTCTTAAAGATAAAGAACTCAGTCAGTTTCAGATTATGGAGGACCAATTATTAAGGGGAATTACTGAGAAACTACTTTCAAAGGATAGATTTAAGGAACTTATGCCGGTGTCTTCTGTTGCTAGAAGCAGCTTGTTTACCGGTGGAGATCATGAACCGCCAGTTTACATGGAGCTAAAGCGAGAAATCGCATCGGCAGATCGGATCGATTTGTTGGTGTCATTTATCAAGCATAGCGGTCTAAGGCTGATTTATAATGATTTGGTAGAGCATACGAAGACCAAAAATTTACGCGTTATTACCACAAGCTATATGGGCGCGACGGATTTTAAGGCGGTGCAGCTATTGGCACAGCTTCCAAATACAGAGGTGCGAATTTCTTATGACACAAACCGCACACGGCTTCATGCAAAGGCTTACTATTTTCATAGGGAATCGGGTTTTAGTACGGCTTATATAGGCTCATCTAATCTTTCAAAGGCAGCACTTAGTGAGGGGACTGAGTGGAATCTTAAGGTCTCTGAATATTCCTCGTTCGAACTGATTCAAAAATACCGCATCACCTTTGAAACATACTGGAATATTGGGGAGTTTCAAAGCTTTGATCCCAAAAAACTTGAGGATGTCAAAAGACTTAAAGGAGCGCTGGAGGAAGAGTCAAATAAACAAGATTCTGATAGTCCACAGTACTATTTTGATATTATTCCCTATGCCTATCAGCAGACTATTTTGGATCGTTTGCAAATTGAACGTGAGGTTTATGGATCTTATCGGAACTTGATAGTAGCGGCTACAGGGACTGGGAAAACAATTGTCGCGGCCTTTGATTTCAAGCGGTTTTATAAGGAGAACCCAGGGGCGAAGGTTTTGTTCTTGGCGCATAGGGAGGAAATTTTAAAACAAAGTTTGTCAGCTTTTAGGGGTGTTCTTAGGGATGCTAATTTTGGTGAGCTTTGGGTGGGTGGGTATCAACCTCAAGATTATCAGCATGTTTTTGCTTCGATTCAGACACTTAATAGTAGTGGACAGTATTTGAAATTTGAGCCGGAGCACTTTGAATACATTGTTTTAGACGAATCGCACCACGGTGCCGCAGGTTCTTATCGCAAGGTTCTTGAGCATTTAACACCCCGGATTTTACTGGGTCTTACTGCTACGCCAGAGCGGATGGATGGTGTGGATATTTTAGCGGATTTCAATAATAGAATTGCCTATGAAATAAGGCTAAGAGAAGCCATTGATAGGAATTTGCTATGCCCTTTTCATTATTTTGGAGTCTCAGATGAGACGGATTTGAGTCAAATTAAATGGCAGAGTGGGCACTATGATCTTGCAGAACTCGGTATAAAATACATTGGCAACGAGCAGCGTAATCGTGGGATTTTAAAGGCCATTGATCAGTATGTCATTTCGACTGCTAAGATGAAGGCGCTTGGCTTTTGTGTCACTAAGGACCATGCTCGTTATATGAGCCAAGTGTTTAATGCGCGTGGTATAACTGCGATGCATTTGGATGCCGATTCTTCCAAGGAAGAAAGGCAGACAGTCCAAGGCAAGCTACTCAAAGGTGAAATTAAGGTCATCTTTGTGGTGGATCTTTACAACGAAGGCGTCGATATTCCAGAAATCAACGTGGTCTTGTTCTTGAGACCGACTGAATCTGCTACGGTCTTTATCCAACAGTTGGGTCGTGGTCTGCGGCTTTCTCCGGATAAGGAAGTTCTTACCGTTCTCGACTTTATCGGACAGGCGCATAGGCAGTATGACTATCGTATGAAATTCCAAAGTCTCATTGGACGTACCCACGGCTCCCTTGTTGCGGAGATAAACGAGGGTTTTACTACTTTACCAAATAATTGCCACATCCAACTGGAAAGACTGGCTAAAGAGCGAATCTTGAAGAACGTTGAATCGGCGTATATTAATAGAAGAAAATTGCAGCAGCTAATGGCAGACTTTAGGGTGAATAGCGTTCTAGAGTGCACTTTTCTTAACTTTTTAGAACACAACGATCTTGAGCCACTTGAGGTTTACCGTTTTACCACCTTTACTGAACTAGTAAATCAGGCTTATGTCGTGGATTCTAGAAGTCCGCTCTACAGCATTAAGTCTCTAAAAGGTGCGTTGGCTAGGGTGGCTAAGATTAATGCTGTAGAGCTTTTGCAGTTTATCCAGAACTACTTTAAGGGTCCGTTTGAACTGGTTAGTGAACGAGATATTCGTCTTGCGACGCAGTTTTACTATACTCTTTTCAACACAGCGTGGCATGGCACTATTCAAGAGTTTATGCTGGGGGTTCAAGAGTTTAGTCACGAGATGATTGAAGAGATTCAAGATGTGGTCAGTTACAACTTAAAACAAATAGACCATTTGCCAAAACAAGTTAAGATAGAAGCAGACATCCCACTTGAACTGCATGCGTCCTATTCAACGCTCCACGTATTTGCAGCCGTTGGTGAGAATTCAATCAACTCAGTGAAAGCTTTCAGAGAAGGTGTCAAGTATTTCAGTGGTCTCAACATGGACGTTTTTTTTATCACACTCAATAAGTCTGAAAAACACTATAAAGAGTCTACTAGATATGAGGATTACGCGATTAATGAAGAACTCTTTCACTGGCAATCTCAAAGTCGTACCTCAGACATTAGCCCCACTGGTCAGCGCTACATCACCATGCGCGAAAACGGATCACGAGTGCTCCTATTTGTCCGTGAAGAACGCTCAGACGTTTACGGCAACACCGAAGTTTACCGTTTACTTGGCCTGGCCAAATACGTCTCCCACCAAGGTTCCGCTCCCATCAGTATCACCTATAAGCTCGACGAAAAGATGCCCATGGAAATTTTAAAGACTTCGAACCAGATTGTTAAGATTGTATAAGCAATGGCAATTCATATTTGTGGGGTGAGAATTAAATTGAAAAAGCAACCTCCTTCACTGGATCTGATTTCCTATTATACTGGATTAAGGTAAAAGCTTTAGATATAGGGTACTAACATCGTACTAAAGCATAGAGGATTGCCATCCATGGCGGGGTTAGGGTTGCATATAAGTTAAGAGGGAGGGGTTGGATGATGAAAACTATTGCCTATCTATGTAAATTATAAAGAGAATTAGCTCTTAACTTCATATAGTCGTTAGAGAGCGAGTTAAATTATGCATGACCAGCGTGATCGGTTGGCGGCTGATCATCACCCAGGCCCAAGGCACCTTTGAAACTATCTGGGATACTGCGGAGACTGGCTTGTATGTTGCCGAGCAGAAAGATAATAATGCTTATGTAGTTTGTAGAGCACTAACGTAAGTTCTTCGTTATAATATAATTAAACGATATGGAAGGAGCTTATCCAAATTATAATGGACAAGAAGAAAACATTTATGAACATTGGTTTAGCTTTAACAGCAGTTATTTCTATCATAACTTTTTGTTAAACATTGGGGCTATTTGTGGTATAATTTATTTGGTAATAACTGAGAGCGAGGTGCAATTTATGACCCTGGCAGAAAAGTTAATTGGGGAATTTGAGCAATTGACCGAAGAAAAGCAGAGGGAAGTCATTAACTTTATTGAGTTTATAAAAGTTAAAGAACAAAAAGAAATTGAAAATCTCATGGATACTGTAATTACTGAAAATAATGAAGCGCTTAGGGAGTTAGCGAAATGATGACATTTCTCAGACTTGAAAATATTATATTATTCCATGAGAAGATAATTAAAAAAACCGGCGGGAGTGTCGGGATAAGAGATAGAGGACTTATCGAGAGTGCTCTAAATAGAGCTTTTGTCACGTATGACGGCAAAGACTTATATCCCAGCATTATTGAAAAAATTTCCGTTATAGCACAAAGTCTTATTAGTAATCACGGATTTATTGATGGTAATAAAAGAATTGGTATAGCTGCAATGTTGGTTATGCTCAAAATGAAGAATGTAAAAGTGTCTTACAAACAACAGGAGTTAATTGAGTTGGGACTTAAAACCGCTGAAGGGTTTATGAAGGAAAAAGATATTCTAAACTGGATAAAGGAACATATCGAAAAGTGAGACTTGGCTTTTGCCAGGTCGCTTTTATTTTAAGACAGGATAGTCCGCTTTGCAGACTTTCAGAGTCACTATGGCACGGCGCCGATCAGTATTGTGTGGAAGATGAAGGAGTCGTTGCCGGGGTTTGTGATGAAGAAGACGGGGAAGGTTTGATAGTTGATCTGAACGGACTCACCAACCGAAAGAACTATTGTTATAGAATAAGGAAGGACGAAATATATGAAAGAATTTTTGGGGAAACTCCAATATAATTCACCGGTAACCCTGACATTTACGTTTGTTTCCTTGGTTATATTGCTGTTAGGTTATATAACAGACGGACTTACTACAAATTTGCTTTTTGGTGTATATCGATCATCTTGGACCGATCCTTTGACTTACTTCAGATTGTTTGGTCATGTACTTGGCCATGCGAATTGGAGTCATTACTCCAGCAATATGGTACTATTTCTGGTGTTGGGTCCCATACTTGAAGAAAAATATAAATCGCAATCTTTTTTAATAATGATTGCGATCACTGCAGTGGTGTCGGGATTATTTCATGTTATTGTATTTTCGAGTACTGTATTACTAGGTGCAAGTGGTATTGTATTTATGATGATAGTCTTATCATCAGTTGCAGGCATGAAGGATGGAAAAATCCCACTCACCCTCATATTGGTTATTGTTGTTTATCTTGGGGGCGAGATATTAAGTGTTGGATCGAAAGATGGAATAGCTCATATATCTCATATTTTAGGAGGGATCTGCGGTGCCGCTTTTGGTTTTTCACGCAGACGTACATAAACACACTTTAGAATTCTGGCTCATTTTAAAGTGTGAGTTATCTTCATTTTCCATCTCACTCATCCCCTGGTTAGCATTCGGGGGAAGCGTAACGACATATAACAACAGAGGGTTTGTAACAAAACCTGGGGACGTTACGTGATATTGTGCAGTATATGTAACTATAAATAAGAAACTATTGGAGGATAATTGTGAGAATTGAAACTTTGAAGAAAAATAGTCTGGAGGTTGCTTTAGTAACAAGTGATGACATCTTTATAAAAGATGTTCAGACAGAACTAGACCTTATAGCAACAGTTGGGTACGAAACAGGATGTAACCACGTGATTTTGAATAAGACCGCAATCTGTGAGGATTTTTTTGACCTGAGCAATAAGATGGCCGGAGATATTTTGCAAAAGTTTGTTACTTAGATGTTCTAAATGTTCAAAATGTTCAAAAACAAGAAGTTGATGATTTTTTCAAGAAAAAGGTTGGAAAATAACCTGATTTGTTTCGGCGGAACATAGACTTACAGTTGTTGCCTCGTCTGGAATGATCAATGGGATTGCAGCAATTTTGCTAACCCTTCTCATTGATCCCAAGTCAGCTCTGATCACTGACCAAGCATTAAGAGGAAAAAGATCTTATGGCGATGTGAAGGCCCTTGTGGTGCTACTTATTACTTCTAAGGTGGTTGGGACTTTGTTAGGCCAAGTACTGTTTTTACCCGCCGCTCAAATAATCGCTGCATTTTATAGGTAGTAATAAATACAAGTATACCCATTGAAAGTAGGATTGGAAAAGCAGGTGGAGAATGTTTGTGTTGAAGTGAGATGTGCGGAGGGGAATTCTAAAAGCAGAGCAATTCCTGAACGGTTAGGTTTTATCAAAGAGGGAATCATTCGTGATGTTGAGTGGCTCTATGACCATTATGTTGAAGATGTGGTGTACGGAATTCTTTCTCGGGAATGGCTATGAGGGAGTGAGATCCAAGCAATGTATAGATAAGGAGAGTGGCTAGATGGACAAAGTGCGAATATCCATATGGCTGGGTATTTTAATCATCATAATGATTCTGTTTAATCTGAGTTTCAGAATGGTATATACACCCGCTGGACGTATGGGGGAGATTTCTGCTGCCAACACAATTGCTTCATCTATATATTTAGTCGCTTGGCTAGTCCTAGCGCTGATAGCGGGCAGGAAGAAAAGAAAAGAACTTGTAGTTGCCGCTGTAATCTATTCAGCGTTACCGTTATTAGGATTTATAGGTGGGATATTATCGGGAACCCCTTTTGTAATTTTAATAATGTTTCTCTTCTACTGGTCCGTTCCCATTCAAGGGGTCTTTATTGGAAATGAACAGTTAATAGGTAACGGCACTGTAGTATTACAGCCATTAATTCTCTCAATCGGATATTTCCTTTCTCAAATGCTAGAATTTGAGCGTAAATCCGTTTGAGAATTATTTCGACATTTAATTGATTAAGTTCAACAAAGCTATTATATTGTTGGGGGATTTTTTAAATGATATGGGAATTTGAAGATTATACGATAGATACTGATAAATCCTTGTTGTCTGTGGATCGGGTAAAGGAGTTTTTATCCGATAGCTATTGGGCTAGTGAACGATCGAAAGAGCTGATTGAAAAAACTATCATGAATTCATTTTGTTACGGCGTGTATCAAGAGGAAGAGATGGTTGGTTTTGCGCGGGTTGTGTCTGACTGCGCAACGATGGGTTGGATTTGCGATGTTTATATAGATAAGAGGCACAGGGGAAAAGGACTGGGGAAGAAACTAATAGTATGTATCCTCGAAACCCCTGAGTTCGAAAATATCAGGTGCTCTTTAGTAACTAGAGACGCTCATGCATTGTACGAGCAATTTGGCTTTGAAAGAGTTGAGTCAAGATTTATGTCGCGAAAGCCCTTAGGATAATGGTTAGGTGCTAAAATGGTGGAACAATGGGCTACCAGTAAAGGAACCTTGGTGCCTGACAGTGCGGATGTGCCAGGTCGTAAAATATAGTGGGTGGGAATCCCATCGGGTAAGGTAGACCAA
>MCHG01000211.1_pt1 | contig 27501 bp, 26 predicted proteins | sample 787351 | NCBI WGS metagenome assembly MCHG01 (sample SAMN05430296, study PRJNA330682) | permafrost metagenome | biome: Cold desert; feature: permafrost; material: soil; isolation source: enrichment culture inoculated with soil incubated with H2/CO2 at 20 degrees... ... | reverse complement strand
TTGATCTGACATGAATATCAGCAATTTCTGGACAAGATAGATCGTCAGGTTTTGGTCAGAATAGATTAGCTCCAACAGTTGGGCTTCTCGTAAAATATGATCAATTAGTAGTGGATAATTAACGGTGAACATTTTACAGGATAATACATTTGATAGGATTGTTGTTTTAAATTGTATGATGCCAGAAATTAGGCTTATGGCCTTCTGATTCATTATATAGACTCTTTCTACAAGAATTGGGTTTACTGAATTTGGTTCTCCACCCATTAAACCAGCTTCTGTTTGTGTAAGATTCGTTTGTATTTGAACTCCAGTATAATAAGATGACGCTATTTCAGCTTTAAGTGTATAGGGTGTAACTACTTCTCCAGATTGTATGACATCTGGACTAACGACTCCGTTGGATAGTGAAATAGTATCTGCTAATAATCCGCCAAACTTTAATCTAAAGGCGTCTGCCTCTTGAATGTAATTATAATTTTTGGGTGTAAAACCTACTTCTAAAAAAAATGAATGTTCTTTCATTATTCTAGCAAAAAATAGGTGTGTTTCTAAGGACTGTTTTACAAATTTTACATCTGATATCATAATTTTAATCCTCCTAATAGGCTAATTTTTAATTATCAGTTTATGGACAGGTTATATAAGAAGTTTGTTTTTATGTAAGATTATATTTGTCTGAGTTCTAAGTCAATTATTTCTAAAAGACTGTCGGGAACACTTCCAGGACCAGCTTTTTTCGCTAATTGTTCGATGGTATATCCCATAGCCATTTTGAGCAAAGGACTTTTTAAAGCTTCAGAAAAATATTTTTCTAATACTTTTTTTCCTTTGGGATTTGCCAATACTTCTTTTAATTTTGATTTTTTGCTTAATGACATTTCTAAATCACCTCTTGAAGTTATATTTATTCAGTAAGATAATAAATATAACTTCAAGCAGGATGATTAAATCTTCAGTTTTAAAACTCTTTGGTTTATTTAGTTGGAAAGTTAAAAATTAGAACTTTTATTTAGTACTATGTATTCCTGTGTAATGTTTTAACTTTCCACTCTTTAGCTTTTCAATAGCAGACTTGGGCATGGACTCCTACATTATATGATTCCCTAATATTATTATTATTGATAGGGTTTAGCGATTTAATGATATAATAAAGAATAAAAGTAGATGTTACTAATTCATTTTAGAGCAATTTCGGTTGACAATTAGTATTTTAAAAACTAAACTTATACTCTTTGATACAAAAGTATAACTCAGCTTGAAAGCTTGAGTAGATTTAAGGGGTTTTACTATTGAAAGTAATTATTGCAGAAAAACCATCTGTAGCGAAAAATATTGCAGATGCAGTAAAATCAAATAATAAAAGAAATGGATTTTTTGAGGGATCTGAGTATATTGTAACTTGGGCTTTTGGTCATTTGCTGGAACTGCTAGATGCTAAAGAATATGATTCTAAAATGTCAAGTTGGAGGCTTGAAAATTATCCGTTTATTCCAGAAGAATTTCAATATAAAATAAAGTCAAATGGGATAAATAGGTCCCAAACAGATGAAGGCGCTTTAAGACAAATAGAGATTATTAAAGAATTAATAGGTAGAGAAGATGTTTCAGGAATTATATCAGCCTGTGACTATGATAGAGAAGGACAGATCATAGGAGATATTATATTAGAGTACCTAGAGGTAGAGAAAGAAGTACAGAGGTTACTCCTAAACGAGTGGACACCTACTGAGGTAAATATAGGTCTAAGTAAATTAATACAAAATAGTAAAATGCGGCCTCTTCGAGATGCGGGAATTAGTAGACAATGGGCGGATTGGATTATAGGCATAAACTTAACCTCAGTTGCAACTCTTAAGTACCAAAGAGGATCTGGAATGCCCTTAAATATTGGTCGAGTATTACTTCCCACACTTAAAATTATATATGATAGGGATAAAGAAATTGAAGATTTTATTCCAGAAGCATTTTATAAGCTCATCGTTATCTTTAAAACCAAGGAGGATGAGGAGTATGAGGGAGTATATACACTAGAAAATACGGATAAATTTACACAAGATGATCATGTTAAGCTGATATCTGAGAAAATCAAAGGGAAGATGGGCAATATACTAGACAAGCAGGTTGAGCAAAAGAAAGAGTATCCACCTATTTTATTTAATCTTTCAAACCTACAAGGTCATGTTAGTAGCAAATACAAGGGATGGACTTCTGATCAAGTTCTTAAGATAGCCCAAAGTTTATACGAAAAAAAATACATCACATATCCCAGGACATCTAGTGTTGCGTTAGAGGAATCATTAAAGAGCAAGGCTGAAAAGGTATTAAACGTGATAAAAAAAGGTCTGCCTTACGAAAATGAAATTGTATTCACTGATTCTAAAAGAATATTTGATAATAGCAAGGTTGAAAGTCATAGTGCGATTATTCCTACTTATCTATTGCCAAAGGGTTTGAATGCTGATGAAAAAGTAGTGTATGAAGCCATTAAAAATAGATTTGTTATGCAATTCATGCCAGTGGCAGAACATGAAGAGGCAACTATTATTACAAGAGTAGAAGTAGAAGAAGCTAAAGGAAATTTTGTATCAAAAGGTCGTATACAGTTAATCAAAGGATGGAAAAAGGTAGAAAATATACAATCAAAAGATAAAACACTACCTGCTGTAAATGTTGGAGATGAAGTAAATATAGTGAAATCCAAGTTAGATGCAAAGAAAACACTGCCACCCAAAAAGCATACAGAGAAAACTTTACTTCGAATTATGGAGACTTGTGGTAAAAAATATAAAGAGGATGACAATGAAAATAATGAAGAAATGATGCAAGCAATTCTCAGTGGCTTTAGTATCGGCACAGCTGCCACTAGAGCAGAAACCATAAAAAAGCTAAAGACTGTAGGGTATATTGATACAAACGGAAAAAATTTATTTACCACAGATATCGGAAGGCGACTGGTAGAGTTGTTTCCAGTAAAAGAATTGTTTGATCTAGAGTACACAGGAAGATTGGAAAAAACTTTATCAGAAATAGGAAAAGGGAATATTGATAAATCTGAATTTCTAGATGAAATTTATAGGTTTACTGAAAAAGCCATAGAAACAATTAAAAAAGACGACTTTCATGTGATCAACGAAATAGAATCTAGTGAACAAACAGAGGAAGAAAGTTTAGGTAAATGTCCTATATGTAAAAGTGATGTAAAAGAAGGGACAAAAGGTTATGGCTGTAGCAATTGGAAAGCAGGATGTAAATTTGTCATATGGAAGAATGATAAATTTCTAGCCGCTTTAAGAGTAAGACCCACAAAAGAAGTGGTGAAAACACTTTTGGAAAATGGAAAAGTATATGGAAATCATTTTGTAAGTAAAAAAGGAAATAAATTTGAAGCCTATTTATCCTATGAAAAAAACCAGGATAATGATTATTTCAGTTGGAAAATGACGTTTCCTTGAGCATTGGGATGCGCAGGGAAAGTTGGACAGTTGAAAAGTAGAAAGTTGGACAGTTGGTTAGTTGGACAGTTGGAACACTACCACGGGATTACTATTAGATAAAAGTTACTACTTTCTCCTTTTAAATTTAAAAACATAAAAAATATAAAAAACATCCATCACAAATAAGAGTTCCAACTTTCCAACTAAAGTAACCAAAGAACCACCGAGGACTAATGAAAGGTTCCAACTAACCAACAAACCAACAAACCAACTGTCCAACTAACCAACATTAAAGAAGAAAAGGAGATGTTAACCATCAGTATAATAACAGCAGATAATATATCAAAGAGCTATGGAGATAAAGTGCTTTTTCGTAATATCTCATTAAGTATAGATAACGAGAAGGTTGGACTTATTGGGATAAATGGAACGGGAAAATCTACGCTTTTGAAGATTATTGCAGGTATAGAAACTAGTGAAACCGGCACTATACAGATGACCAGCGGTACAAAAATTGAATACTTACCTCAAAATCCTGATTTTGACGAGAATTCTACAGTATTAGAACAAGTATTTAAAGGTGAGTCTGTAGCCCTAAAAACGATAAGCAGATATCAAAAAACTATAGAAGACCTAGAGAAAACTCCTGGTGATGAAAATATCTTAAATAATCTTTATCAACTTAATGATGAAATGAATGCCCTAAATGCTTGGGATATGGAACGTCAAGTGAAAACTATTTTGACAAAATTAGGGGTACAAGATTTTAATAAAAAGATTAATACTTTATCTGGTGGGCAAAAAAAGCGGACTGCACTTGCAAGCGCCCTAGTTTCTCCCTGTGATCTTTTGATTCTTGACGAACCTACCAATCATTTAGATCATAAAATGATAGATTGGTTAGAAACACATATAAAAGGCAGAAAAGGTTCCCTGCTCATGATTACTCATGATAGATATTTTCTTGATAGAGCAGTGGGTAAAATTATAGAGCTCGACGAAGGAAGATTATTTATATATGAAGGTAATTATTCTTATTTTGTAGAAAAGAAAATCGAAAGGCAGGATTTAGAATCATCATTAGACAGAAAGAAAAACAGTCTTTATAAAAAAGAATTGGCTTGGATGAGAAAAGGTGCAAAGGCAAGAACTACCAAACAAAAGGCGCGTATCCAGAGGTTTGAAGTGTTAAGTGATTCAAGGGTACTTAATGATGATACTGAATTAGAGATTACCGCTGCACATTCTAGGTTAGGTCAAAAAATAATTGAACTGGACAATGTATCTAAAAGTTTTGGGAATGAAGAAATCATTAAAAATTACACCTATACTTTTCAAAGAGATGACAGAATTGGAATAATAGGAGATAATGGAGCTGGAAAGTCTACTTTGTTAAATCTTATCACAGGAAAGATTACTCCTGATAAGGGGTCAATAAGTATAGGCGAAACAGTCAATATTGCATATTTTTCCCAACAATCTGAAGACATGGATACTTCCCTTCGCGCAATTGAGTATATTAAGGAAAGCGCTGAATTTGTAACCACCGCTGATGGATACAAAATAAGTGCGTCACAAATGATGGAAAAATTTCTTTTTCCTTCATCATTACAATGGTCTCTAATTTCTAAATTATCAGGTGGTGAGAGAAGAAGGCTATATCTTATGAAGATTCTTATGCTTGCACCTAATGTTCTAGTGTTAGATGAACCTACAAATGACTTAGACATAGATACTTTAAAAGTTTTAGAGAGTTATATTGATGATTTCAATGGACCAGTAATCACAGTATCCCATGATCGGTACTTTCTCGACAGAATATGCAATAAAATATTAGATTTTGAGGGAAGTAGTGTAATTACTCAGCATACAGGTAATTATTTCGATTACCTAGAAGAGCAGGAAAGTGAGATAACTCGTAAAAGTGGAGGAGTAGATAAAAAGATTGAAACTCCTATAGAAGTAGGCGAGGATGTTGGTAACGGGAAAAAAACTAAGGCCAAAGTCAAATTGAGCTATAATGAACAAAAAGAATTTAATGGAATTGACGCAGATATAGAAAAGTTAGAAAATGAGATAGAAATCATTTCCGAGGAAATATGCCTAAGCAATAGTGATTTTGAAAAACTTCAAACATTAACTATGAAAAGAGATACCTTGGAAGAAGAACTATTGGTTAAGATGGAGAGACAAGAATATTTAATTGATTTAGTTAGACAAATCCAATTGAATTGTTAATATTTCATTGACAAGCTCTAGGTTTAACTATATAATTCTAGGGTGAAACATAACAAAAGCATGCTAATAAATATGTCTTATATAGATGTATTTCCAATAGGAGGTGTTCTAAAATGAAAATGACTTTCCAACCTAAAAAAAGAAAAAGATCAAGGGTACATGGATTTAGAAAGAGAATGGCTTCAAGTAGTGGTAGAAATATTTTAAGTAAAAGAAGAAGAAAAGGAAGAAAGCGCTTATCAGCTTAAGGCCGCAATTTGTGGCCTTTTTATTGAATTTTAAGAGTAGGTGAGTTTACTAATGGATAAAGTTATCTCATTTAACAATACAAATTTTCAAAACATATACAAACGGGGCAAATCTTATGGAAATAGATTGTTAGTGATTTATTTTATAAGTAATGGCTGTGAGTATAATCGATTGGGTATTACAGTGAGTAAAAAAGTTGGTAATAGTGTAGTAAGACATCGGGTTAAGAGATTAATCAAAGAAAGTTACAGATTAAATGCCACAAAATTTCATGAGGGTTATGATATTGTTTTCATAGCAAGAGCTGGAATAGAGAGTAATTCCTTTCAAGAAGTTCAAAGTGCACTGAAGCATCTAATGAGAAAAAATAACTTAGTGGTGAAGTGATGTTATGATCAAGAAGAGTATATTATTAATTATAACGATATACCGTAAATTAATTTCACCACTTATTCCGGGAAGGTGTAGGTTCTATCCTACATGTTCTCAATATTGTTATATGGCATTTGACAAATACGGTGTAATCAAAGGATGTAAACTTTCTTTTAATCGAATAAGAAAATGTCATCCTTTTCATGCAGGAGGATACGATCCTTTAATATAAAAAATCAAACTTAGGGGGGAATATATGTCTATTATTTACAATTTGTTTGGCAGCTTGTTATATTATATCTATAGCGTAGTTGAAAATTATGGAATATCTATAATTGTATTTTCAATTATTGCCAAATTAATATTATTGCCCATTAATATTAAACAAACAAAATCAATGCAACAAATGAATAAAGTACAGCCTGAAGTGCAAAAGCTACAGAAAAAGTATGCAAATAATAAAGAAAAGTTAAATGAAGAGACCATGAAATTATATCAAGAGCATCATGTAAATCCCATGGGTGGTTGCTTACCTTTATTGATTCAATTTCCAATCATTATTGGTTTGTTTAGAGTACTTCAAGAACCAGCTAAGTACGTATTTAAATCCAATGAGGCATATGCAGCGGTAGAAAAAGCATTTTTGTGGTTGCCAAGCTTAGGTAAGCCTGATCCTATGCATATATTACCTGTTTTGGCTGCCCTTACTACATTTTTATATATGTCAAATATGCCTGCTCAAGGGGCAGGTGGTAGTGAACAAGCAAAACAAATGGGTAAGTCTATGAAGATAATGTCACCCCTTATGATAGGTTTTTTTGCATGGACATTTCCTTCAGGAGTCGCACTATATTGGGTAATACAAAATATTTTTACCTATGTACAGCAATTCTTTATGATGAGGAGTACTGCCCGAGAAGGGGTTGATGGCAAATGAAGAAAGTAATTACAATGGGAAAAACTGTAGAAGAAGCTATAGAGTTGGCATTAAAACAATTAAATACAACTAGAGATCACATTGAGACGAAAGTTTTGGAAGAACCTACTAATGGGATTATGGGTTTTTTTAGAAAGAAGCAAGCTAAAGTAGAAGTGGTATTAGTTACTGATCTTAGTGAATTAGCAAAAAAATACTTAGAGGTTGTTGTTGCAGCTATGGGTATTGAAGCAAATATTGAAGCGAAGTTACAAGATAATCTTCTAAATATTAATATGACAGGCAAGGATATGGGCATACTCATTGGTAGGAGAGGACAAACACTAGACTCCCTACAATATCTTACGAGTTTAGTCGTAAATAAAGATGCCGAGGAATACGTACGAGTAGTCTTAGACACTGAGAATTATCGCAAAAAAAGAGAAACTACCCTTAAAGATCTAGCAGAAAAATTAGCACATAGGGTAGTGAATACTCATAAAAAAATAGAACTTGAGCCTATGAACCCATATGAGAGGCGTATAATTCATGCTACTTTGCAAAAGAATAATAAGATCGTTACGTATAGCCAAGGGGAGGAACCCTTTAGGAAAGTTGTTATCGATATAAAAAAGACCAGCTAAAGCTGGTCTTTTTATAGACTATGAAGATTATTGCTTAGTTTTTAAACTATTAAACAGCAAAGAGGTAAAAAATAATGAACACATATATAGAAGATACAGTGGTGGCAATTTCTACGCCTGTAGGATTTTCAGGTATAGGTATTGTTAGAATGACTGGAAGTAAATCCTTTGAAATTATAAGCAAAGTATTTAAATCAAAAGCCAAAACATTTGATGAATATGAAGATAAAAAGATAATTTATGGTCATATCATAGATCCTAAAGATGGAAAAATTATTGATGAAGTGTTAGTTTCTAAAATGGTAGAGCCTAATACATATACAAAGGAAAATATAGTAGAGATTAATTGCCATGGTGGAATTATGCCTGTACGAAATATACTTAACTTATTGGTTGAATATGGAGCAAAACTGGCTGGACCAGGTGAATTTACAAAGAGAGCTTTTTTAAATGGACGTATTGATTTAACCCAAGCAGAAGCAATTATAGATATTATAAATGCTAAAACAAATAAAAGTATAGATATATCAATGAAACAACTAGAAGGAAGCATTTCTAAAAATATCGCGTCTATAAGGCAGGTCATTCTTGGCATGTTGGCTCATATTGAAGCCTCAATTGATTATCCAGAATATGACATTGAAGAAGTGTCCTATGATGAGATAGCAAATACGTCAAAAAAAGCAGTAGAGATGGTAGAAAAGTTGATTTTCAACTCAGAAAATGGACGGTTAATTCGAGAAGGCGTCAATACTGCAATTATTGGTAAACCTAATGTAGGGAAATCTTCTTTATTAAATGCTTTGCTTGGTGAAGCTAGAGCGATAGTTACAGAAATAGCAGGAACAACACGGGATACAATCGAAGAGTATATAAACATAGAAGGAATCCCTTTTAAAATAATCGATACAGCTGGCATCAGAGAAACTGAAAATATAATTGAGAAAATTGGAATAGAAAAGACTGTGCACATAATAGACCAAAGCGATATAATCCTATTATTATTAGATGCAAGCGCTGTACTAGATCATGAAGATAGATCCTTATTGGAGTTAGTAGAGAATAAGAAAGCAATTATTGTACTTAATAAAGTAGATAAAAATAAAAAGATCCAAATCAATGAACTATCCAAATATGGAAAACCAATTATCGAAATCTCTGCAACAGAAGAAATAGGTATGGAGCAGTTGAAGGAAAATATCATAAGTATGATTACCACCAAAGGGTTTGAATTAGAATCTTATGAGATTATTTCAAATATTAGGCACATAAAGTTATTAGAAGAATCTTTAGATGCCTTAAAAAGTGCAATTAGTACCATAGAGATATCTATGCCAATAGAAATTGTTTCAACCGATTTAAAAGATGCTTGGAATCTCTTAGGTGAAATAACTGGCGATACCATACATGAAGATTTAATAGATCAAATATTTAGTAATTTTTGTATAGGAAAGTAGGGAGTAAAATGCAATATAATGGTGGAGAATATGATGTGGTTGTCGTGGGAGCTGGGCACGCAGGTTGTGAAGCTGCACTGGCTAGTGCTCGAATAGGCAAGAAAACCATTTTATTAACCATGAATCTTGATTCTGTTGCTTTAATGCCTTGTAATCCATCCATAGGTGGAACAGGAAAAGGGCATCTCGTTCGAGAAATAGATGCTCTTGGTGGAGAAATGGCAAAAAATATTGATAAGTCCATGATTCAATGTCGTATGTTAAACACGGCAAAAGGACCTGCAGTGCATTCCTTAAGAGCGCAAGCAGATAAATATAAGTATCAAATGGAAATGAAAAAAGCAGTAGAAGCACAAGAAAATTTAACTTTAAAACAACATGAAGTGATTAATATATTAGTAGATAATGATGTAGTAAAAGGAGTTGTCACAAAGACTGGGGCGCTATTTACATCTAAAGCTGTCATACTAACTACAGGGACTTATATGGATTCTAGAGTTATTATTGGAGATGTTAGTTACAATGGTGGGCCTAATGGATTATTTCCATCTACTGGATTATCAAACAACTTAAGGAATTTGAAGATCGAATTAATGAGATTTAAAACAGGGACACCTGCAAGGATTGATAAAAGAACTGTAAACTTTGAAAAGATGCAGATACAACATGGAGATGAACATATTGTACCTTTTTCCTTTGAAACAGATAAAATTGAGATAGAACAGGTACCCTGTTATTTAACCTATACGAATGAAGAAACTCATCAAGTGATACGAGATAATTTGCATCTTTCCCCATTATATCGTGGAGACATAAAGGGTGTGGGTCCACGATATTGCCCTTCTATTGAAGATAAAGTGACTAGATTTGCAGACAAGCCACAGCATCAGATATTTATTGAGCCAGAAGGATTAAATACCAATGAATTATATGTTCAAGGTATGTCATCTAGTCTTCCAGAAGAAGTACAAGTCAAAATGATTAAGACTATTTCTGGATTAGAAAATGCTGAAATTATGAGATCGGCTTACGCTATTGAATACGACAATCTAGATCCAACACAGTTGAAAACATCTTTAGAATTCAAAAATATAAATGGATTATTTTTTGCTGGACAAGTTAATGGTACATCAGGATATGAAGAGGCTGGTGCTCAAGGAATAATCGCAGGAATTAATGCGGCGCTATATGTAAAAGGAGAAAATCCATTAATTCTTGGTAGATCAGATGGGTATATTGGCGTATTAATCGATGATATTGTAACAAAAGGGATTAGTGAACCTTATAGAATGATGACTTCGAGATGTGAATACCGTTTATTATTAAGACAAGATAATGCAGATATAAGATTGACACCAAAGGGATATGAGGTTGGACTTATAAGCGAAGAACGATATAAGAAATTTACCATGAAGCTAGAAGGTATAGATGCTGAGATTGAGAGAATTAAAAATACGGTAATAAAGCCTACAGAAGAGACAAATCAGTACTTGGACAAAATAGGAAGCTCGCCAATCAAATGTGGGTTGAGTTTATTTGAACTATTAAAGAGACCAGAAGTTAAATACGATGATGCATTTATTATTGATAAAGATAGGCCTGAAAATTCTAAATATATTACTGAAGAAGTTGAAATACAAGTAAAGTATGAAGGTTATATAAAAAAGCAAAGAGCTCAAGTAGAACAACATAAAAAAATGGAATATAAACTCCTACCTGAGGGCATTGACTATAAAGAAATAAAGGGCCTGCGAATAGAGGCAAAGCAAAAATTAGATAAGATCAGACCATTATCTCTCGGGCAAGCAGCAAGAATATCAGGAGTATCTCCTGCTGATATCTCAGTAGTTATGGTTTACATTGCGCAATATAAAAAAAAGTCTAGGTGATATCATGAAAGAAAAAAAATTGTTAGTTGATTGTTTAAACGAATTAAATATACAGGTTGAAGAGTTCAAAATAGATAAGCTAATAGAATTTATGGAATATTTATTAGAAGCTAATAAATATATTAATTTAACATCCATAACAGATAAGCGTGATTTCGTATTAAAACATATTGTAGATTCGTTGATTATGCTTGATCATGAGAATGTGTTTGATCAAATTAGTGTACTTGATGTTGGTACTGGTGGTGGGTTTCCAGGTATACCTTTAAAAATACTGTATCCTCATATTGAGATCACTTTAATGGATTCAGTAGGAAAAAAACTAAAATTCATAGAACAAGCAGCCGAGAAGTTAAATATTCAGGTTGATTTAGTACATGAACGAGCTGAAAATTTTGGAAGAAACATAAAAAGTAGAGAAAAATATGATATAGTAATATCAAGAGCTGTTGCAAACATGCAGACTCTAGGAGAACTGTGTTTGCCATTGGTTAAAGTTGGGGGGATTATGATTGCCTCAAAAGGACCAAAATGCCAAGAGGAAATAGACCTAGCAAAGCATGCTATAGAGATTCTAGGCGGAAAAGTGATATCCGTTTCAAATATAATAATTCCTTTTGCACAATTAGAGAGAAATATAGTAAAGATTAAGAAAATATCTTTAACGCCTAAAGTATATCCAAGAAAGCCCGGAATCCCAAGTAAAAACCCGTTATAATGGAGGCAATATATGGAAAAAGGAAAAATAACAATTGAATATATTCCTGTAGAGTACATAAGACCTAACCCTTATCAGCCAAGAACAAAGTTTTTAAAAAGTGCATTAGAAGATTTGGCAAATTCTATTAAGGAATATGGTGTGCTTCAACCAATAAATGTTAGAAAGTTTGGTGAAAACTCCTATGAACTAATCTCGGGGGAAAGAAGGCTCAGGGCTTCAAAGATGGCAGGATTAACTGAGATACCTGTTTTGATCAATGAAGTTGTAGAATTAGATTCAGCGCTTATGGCATTAATTGAAAATATTCAAAGAGAAAATTTAAATTATATTGAAGAAGCAGAGAGTTATAATCAATTAATTTCCATACATAATATAACACAAGAACAAATAGCTCAAAAAGTTGGAAAGAATCAATCTACTGTAGCGAATAAGTTAAGGTTACTTAGATTAAACGGGGATGTAAGAAAACAATTGTTAGACAACAATTTATCTGAAAGACATGCAAGAGCACTACTAAGGCTCCCAGAAGCAGATTTACAACAAGAAGCATTGAAAAGTATTATAAGTAAAAAAATGAATGTAAAGAAGTCAGAAGAACTTATTGAAAAAATGAGGGACAAGATATTAATCAACAATCATGATGAGAAGATAACAAAAGAATCACGAGCTAGGCTCAAAAGTTTTATTAATATGAGAATATACTTAAATACGATTAAAAATGCATTTACTGAAATCGAAAAAACTGGGATCAAAGCCACTTATCAGGAGAAGGATTTAGAAGATAAGATAGAGATTAAAATCATACTGAATAAAAAATAAATAAGAATTAAGCCAACAATTAAAACCTTACTTCATAATATGCTCCCCTTATAATAAACAGTTAAAATAATATAACTGTTTATTATAAGGGGAGTTTTATTATGGGAAGAAAATTTTAATTATCTTACAAAAATTAAAACTTCTCTACAGATTTAATATCTACTATTATCGAGCAAACGTGCTGAATTCATATTAAGATTTTATAGATAAGTAGTATACAACTATGACGTTATAAAGAAGATAACTAGCAATTAGACGCTACGCGCTAATTTGGAGGTATTCCCAAGAGAAGTAATTACTATTTTCATAATAAAAATGGTAAGTGATGAGTAGGTTACCATCTAATAGCTAAGTATGAACAGGGTCCAGTCTATTTCACATGAAACAATTGTGACAATGATTAATCTGTAGAAACAATCCTTTAATAACTACGCAACAAGTGTTAGAATGATATTATACCTACAAAAGGAGACGAAATATGACAAAGGTTGTTTCAGTATTTAGTCAAAAAGGTGGAGTTGGGAAAACTACAACGAAAATTTCATCACAGATCTCCAAGAGAGAATGCAAAATTAAATAGGTGCAAAAGTAAAGATTAAACATAAGAACGCTAATGGGAAAATAGAGATTACTTACTATAGTGATGATGATTTGGAATGAATTATAAAGCAGTTAACGGAATAGCGGTTGGGCAAAGAGCAAAGAGAATGAAGCATAAGCATAAAGGTGTGAAGGATTAGGGGTTATATAATATGGTATTTAACCTTAATGTTATCCATCTTAATGTGTAATGCTTACATAATTATGGAGGTATATAATGAAACAAGTTTGGAATGACATCATAAAATACGCAGTATTAGGCAATATTTTTCATTTATTGCTATCGTATTTATACACGTTTGTAGAATCAACAGACACAATTTTATTATCAAGTATTTTAGGATTGATTTTAATTATGTGGCTGTTCATGGGATTTAAATTTGCATTTAAAACGAATAAAAAGAGTGAAATGGGATTATTGGCACTAGGTTTGGTAAGTTTGTTACCGATTATGTTATTTTTAATTACATGTCAAAGTTTAGAGGGTTTAAAAAATATTAATGATATTCAGAATTATAGCATGTTCTATTTCTTAGGAACCCCCGCATTGTTCTGGAACAAGCCATTTATACCAATTATGAGTTTGTTTAAAGAAAGTAGTATATATATACAGCTAGATATTAATGTTGCAGTAATATTTTTAGTAATATGTCTAGGCGGTTACTTGGGTTATTTTTTAAAAAATAAGTTTTACAATAAAAAAGAAAAGACATTGAAAAAAGTATAGAAATAAAGAAACACCTTCATAATATTATTGGAGGTGTTTCTTTGTGATCATAGCTTTAGACAATAGATATAAAGATATAAATGGTGAATTAAAGAAATTAGGATATACTGTCGTTGGTTCTGAATATAGAGGTGGGGTAGAGGCGGTACTATATCATAGTCAATATGAGGTTGGTTTCCTAGAGAATATAAATAATTCAACAATGACAAGTGGCACTAATACATCAGGGGTATTACTACTCGATATAAAAAACAAAAGTGTAGGAGATATAGATGATATACTGAAAAGAAGGCTATACACTCCATTGTTTTGAATCAGTATCAAGGGTTAAGTATTAAGGTCCAAGCCAAAAACCAAAGCTAAAGTTAAAAACCAAAAGATATCAAGTTGCCAGTATTAATAATAAATAAAACCGTCATCCATGCTATAAAGATTAAAAAAACTTAACGATTGCTTTACCTTCTTTTGAACTTAGGGGCGCATCGTTATTTTATGGCATTAAAACACTATATGTATTTATCTACTTTGATCTAAGTTATTTGAATGAAGAGGTTCGTTGAATACTTAGATCATATTTATGTATTGTTTAAACGTAATACTGAAAAACTAGCTTAAAATAATCATTCATAGGATTAGTCTGAAATGTACTGTCAATTGGTATTCTCACTGTTAGAGTTGTGGTATAATAACTAATAAATATATGGAGGTTGAAAATTTGTCTTGGATTGATGTTATGATTTTACTTATATTTATTTTTAGTATATTGTCTGGTTATGGGCGAGGATTAATTTTAACTTTGACATCACTAGTTTCTTTTTTCTTTTCAATATTTGTAGCTAATATGTTTTACAAAAAGTTAGCAAATTATATTATTTTGAATACTGGACTAGATCAACAAATAAAAACGATTATTTCATCTAATAGTGGAAATGGTGGAGTAATTGAAGCTAGTTCTTGGATGAATGGGACCATTGTCAATAATTTACCACAAGGAGCTAAAGGTTATATTCAGGAGACATTATTTAATGGAAGCAAAGTTAATGCTTCAGGTGAAATGAATGATATGATTGCATCAATATTTATACATATTATTAGCTTCTTAGTCATTTTTTTACTTGTTAGATTTGGTGTATATCTACTGTCTCGAGGATTAAATACATTGTCAAAGTTACCTGTTCTCAATTTTTTTAATAAAGTGGGTGGCGCTTTCATAGGCTTAGTACAAGGTACCATAATAAACATGATCATTATTAGCGTAATATATACCATTGCAATTTTTGGAGCCCATCAAGGACTTGCAAATTCCATAGATAATTCAATTATTGCCCAGTATTTCTATATTGGATATGTACTATATTAATTTACGATTTACGATTTACGATTTACAATTGATAATTAAGAAGCATGAAGCATAAAGCATGAAGCAAACCTAGGACCAGTTGGAAAGTAGAAAGTTGAAAAATTACTATAGGATTACGTGGGACTGAATAGAAGTTCCAACTTTCTACTTTCTACTTTTAACTTTCTACTTTTAACTTTCAACTAAAGACTTAAGATGATAGCACCCAACATAGTCATATTGTGCGCCGTTTATCGGGGAAAGATCTCCGTACTTACTAACAACTAAATTACCTGAGTAGCGAGGAGGACAGACGTGGAAAAAAACTATGATTTGCATTCAGTTATTCAAACAAAAAAAAAGCATCCATGTGGTAGCGATACTTGGAAAATTATAAGAATAGGCATGGACATCAAAATTCAATGTTCGGGATGTGGACGTATTGTTATGCTATCAAGAGATAAGTTTGAAAAGAGAATGAAAAAAACTTTAGAATAATTAGCAATTAGCAATTAATGAGAGTCAAATACAGAACAAAGTACTAGCATTTCCTTAATGGTAGAGGCTTAACGCGTAATGCTGAACTAATTTTGTCTATAAAAAATACTTGTACAATTTAGAATATTATGATATATTCAGCAATGAGATGTTGTATTTCAGATACAACTGTTTTTCCTTGCTCTTTTTAAATAAAGAGCCTAGTCCATAAGGAGGTGAAATTAATGAGAAAATATGAAGTTATGTTTGTACTTAGTCCAGAACTAACTATAGACGCTGTAAAAGAAGTTGTTGAGAAAGTAAAGGTACTCATCCAAAAATCAGGTGAAATTGAATCTGTTGAAGAATGGGGAAAGAAAAAATTAGCCTATAAGATCAATAATAAGTATACTGAAGGTTATTACGTACTTATATACTTTAAAGCTACAAATGAAGTATTACCTGAATTAGAGCATGCGTTTAAAATAAACGAGAGTTTTATACGCCACATGATATTAAACAAAGAAGATTAATTAAGGTGGTAAAGTTATGAATAAAGTTGTATTAGTAGGAAGATTAACTAAAGATCCGGAACTTAGATATACAGGGCAAGGAACTCCTGTTGCTAGCTTTACACTTGCAGTGAATAGAAGGTTTAAAAGTAAAAGTGGAGACACTGAGGCAGACTTTATACCTATTGTAGCTTGGGGAAACCAAGGGGAAAACACAGCTAAGTATGTTACAAAAGGCAGTCAAATTGCAGTGTATGGCAGAATACAAGTTAGAAATTATCAAGCTAATGACGGGACGAAGAGATACGTGACCGAAGTGATCGCCGAAGAAGTTACATTCTTAGGATCAGGCAAAAAAGATAATAACTATCCAAATAATGAAAAAGCAAATCAAGATTTCGGAGTTCCATTAGATGATTTTCATCCAATGGAAGAAGATGATGATGATCTTCCATTCTAGAGTAAGGAGGAAAAATAATGGGCGTAAAACCTTTTAGAAGAGGCAAGAAAAAAGTATGTTTTTTTTGTGAAAGCAAATTAGATCATGTAGATTACAAAGATATAAAAACATTGGGCAAGTATATCACTGAACGAGGAAAAATACTTCCAAGAAGAGTTACTGGAAATTGTGCAAAACATCAAAGGAAAGTAACAATTGCGATCAAAAGATCTAGAAATGTTGCTTTGTTACCATATACAGCAGAATAAAATTAAAAAAATGGTTCCAGTATGGAACCATTTTTTTTAAAATAGGTGAACCTTATAGAAGTGTGGACATTTTGTTCTCAGGAGTGGTGAATATATGAATAATAACAATAAATTTATTAAGTTTTTTATTCCAAACCAAAACATTTATTTATGGATTATCGGAATATTAATGGTTATATTATTAAGATACAATATAATTATTTCGATAATTACTGGGTTAATCCTCATATATTTGATTTATTATAAGGTAATTACAACTTATAAAAGCGAAGAAAGATGGAAAGAAATAGTAGAAAATTTAACCATAGATATTGATGCTGCAACGCAAAATATATTATTAGAATTGCCATTTCCTCTTTTAATCATCAAGAAAGACGGGGAAGTTATATGGTACAATTCTAACTTTAGAGAAGTTTGTAAAGTGGAGAAAAATATACTTTCTATGAAAATAACTGATTTACTTACGGGTATTGATATAAATAAGATCAATGAAAGTATTAATAATGAAAATTTTATTAATTATACTTTACAAGAAAGAACGTTTAAGGTCTTTTCAAATACTGTAGAAAGCATTAACAATACAGATATTGTTATGTTGTATTGGTTAGATGTAACGGATTATGAGACGATAAAACAGGATTATGTATCTGAGAAACCATTATTAGCGTATATTCAAATTGACAATTATGATGAGGTTATTCAAGATAGTAGCGAAAGTTATCGACCCTTAATTAATGCAGTGATCGATAGAAAGATTAATGCGTGGGCTGTGGAATTGAATTCCTTTATTAAAAAATATGAAACAGATAAATACTTAATGGTTTTTGAACAAAAGCATTTATCTTCACTTGAGGAAAAAAGATTTAATATTTTAGATATTATTAGAGAAACCCAAAGTGGAAACAAAATACCGATCACCTTAAGTATTGGTATTGGTGCGCCTAAAAGCTCTTTATCTTTTGTAGATAGTCAAAGATTATCAAAGTCAGCACTAGATATTGCCTTAGCAAGAGGCGGAGATCAAGCAGTAGTAAAGAAAGACGAAAAGATTTCATACTTTGGCGGTAAATCACAAGCGATAGAAAAGAGAACTAAGGTCAAAGCCAGAGTGAAATCACATGGGATAAGAGAATTAATTCAAAACTCAGATAAAGTGTATATAATTGGCCATCAAATACCTGATATCGACTGTTTAGGTGCTGCTTTAGGAATATATAGATGTAGCAAATTCTTTGAGAAGGAAACCCATATTATTTTAAATAAAAGCAATCCATCAATAGATATTCTCTATGATACTTTAATAGAGGAAGGGTATAGAGACGTGTTTATTTCATCAGATATTGCCAATAAAAATATTACCAGTAATACATTAGTGATTGCAGTAGATGTTCATCGTAGAAGCTTCGTAGAAGATAGTAGTATACTTGAAAAAGCGGAGAAAATCATAATTATAGATCACCATAGAAGAGGTTCGGATTTTATAGATGACGCAGTGATGATCTACTTAGAACCCTATGCATCTTCTACTTGCGAATTGGTTTCAGAAATTATTGAGTACATGGATGAAAACATAAAGTTAGAAGAAATAGAAGCAACAGCACTATTGGCAGGCATCTATATGGATACTAAAAACTTTTCATTTAGAACAGGTGTGAGGACGTTTGAGGCTGCATCCTATCTTAAAAGGAAAGGTGCAGATGTAAATAAATGCAAACAATTATTAAAAGATGACAAAGATGTGTTTGTTGCTAAGATAGAAGCAGTTAAAAGTGCAGAAATAACAGAAGAAAGTATGGCGATTTCATCAATCAATTACAAGTCAGATAAAATAAAATTAATAGTCGCCCAATCTGCGGATGAACTACTAAATTTACAAGGAGTAAGGGCATCTTTTGTTATTGCAAAGGATGAAGATTCTGTAATTATTAGCGGTAGGTCTTTAGGTGAGGTGAGTGTTCAACTTATTCTAGAAAAACTTGGTGGTGGAGGTCATTTAAGCATTGCGGGAGCACAAATTCCCAATGTAACAATAGAAGAGGCAAAAATTGAACTAAAAAAAGTAATTAAAGAATATATTGAGGAAGGTGAAGATAAATGAAAATTATTTTATTAGAAGATGTGAATGGATTAGGAAAAAAAGGAGAAATTGTAAATGCAAAAGATGGATACGTAAGAAATCTTTTGTTTCCTAAAAACCTTGCAATACAAGCAAATAATGCGAACTTAAAAAAGAATGAAGATGAAAACAACGCAAAACAAGCACAAAAGCAAAAGGCAACGGAAGATGCAAAGATATTAGCAGAAAAGATTTCCAATACCACATTAACGATAAAAGCAAAAGCTGCAGATGATGGAAAATTATTTGGGTCTATAACAAGTAAAGATATTTGCATTGCATTAAAAAATAGTGAAAATATTGACGTAGATAAAAGAAAAATATTACTAGAACAACCAATTAGAAACATAGGAAATATAGAAGTGAAAATAAAAATACAACCAGGAATTTCTGGAGAATTAAAGATTAAAATTGATTCTGAGCAATAGAGAGAAACGAGCAAACGATTGTTTTAAGGAGGTTGATCAATGGACTTGAAAGCAAAGGTACCACCTTATAATTTAGAAGCTGAAAAGTCTGTAATTGGGTCAATGCTATTAAGTAAGGATGCCATTTTGTCTGCTACTGAGATTATTATAGATCCTACTGAGTTTTACGATCCACAGCATAAAGATATATATTCAGCAATAGTAGATTTATTTAAAGAAAACAAGCCAGTAGATTTAATTACCTTATCAAGTAAGTTGAAAAACTCTAATACCCTAGAAAGAGTAGGTGGGCTCAATTACCTTACTGAGCTTGTCAATATAGTACCATCTTCTACGAATGTAAAGCATTATTGCAATATTGTTCAGGAGAAGGCATTGCTTAGAGAGCTAATTCAAGCTTCTACTGAACTAATAAGTGATTGTTACGAAGCTTCAAAAGAGCCTCAGGAAGTACTTGAGAAAGCAGAGAAAAAAATATTTGATATATCACAAAAACAGGTCACTGGAGATTTTATACATATTCAACAAGCCTTGGTAAATACCTTAGAGAGAATTGAAGAAGTACAAAAAAACAAAAGTGCAATTACTGGTGTATCAACTGGTTTCCGAGATGTTGACAATGTTACTGCTGGACTCCAAAAGTCAGACCTGATTTTGATTGCTGCAAGACCATCTATGGGAAAGACTGCGTTTGCTCTAAATATTGCTCAAAATGCAGCAGTAAAGGGAAAAAATTCTGTAGCAGTCTTTAGCTTGGAGATGTCAAAAGAATTATTGACCCAAAGGATGCTATGTTGTGAAGCACATATTGATAGTCAAAAACTTCGAACAGGAAATCTTGACGAAAAAGATTGGCAGAAATTAGCTTACGCAAGCTCTGTTCTCTCTAAAAGTAAGATATTTATAGATGATAGTTCGGGAGTTACAGTAATGGAGATGCGTTCAAAATGTCGAAGATTAAAATTAGAACACGGTTTGGACTTAATACTTATAGATTACTTGCAATTAATGGAAGGATCTAGAAGAACGGAGAATAGGCAACAAGAGATATCTGAAATTTCAAGATCACTAAAGGCTCTAGCCAGGGAAATGAATTGCCCTGTAGTTGCACTTTCACAGCTTAGCCGTGCGCCAGATGCAAGAGCAGATCATAGACCGATGCTGTCGGACTTAAGAGAGTCAGGAGCAATAGAACAGGATGCGGATGTAGTCATGATGTTATTTAGAAACTACTACTATTCAAAAGATCCAGTAGATAAAAGAGTTGCGGAAGTAAACATAGTTAAACAAAGAAACGGTGCAACGAGAACAATTGATTTGGCATGGCTTGAAGAGTACACCCAATTTGCAGATTATGACCATGTTCACTAATGAATAAAGCGATTAGTCACTTACAATTAGGTTATATTTTTAAAGCTAGAGAGGTGTTTAAACTATTGAGGAATACTCAAGTTGTTCGTTGTATAACAATATAAAACTGGTAAGTAATTATAATATAACAAAAGACTTTTGGAATAAGCAAAAGTCTTTTGTTATATTATAATAAAAGCTTGTCAATAATAAAGTTGAATAAAGCTTATTTATCTGTTATAATTTACAACTGTTAATATATGGGGGTGAAAAGATGGCAAAAACATTAGTAATAGTAGAATCTCCAGCTAAAGCAAAGACAATAAAAAAGTATTTGCCTAAGGGATATAATGTTGAGGCAACAATGGGACACGTCAGAGATCTCCCTAAGAGTAAGCTAGGAATAGATATTGATAATAATTTCGAACCCTCATACGTTACAATTCGAGGTAAAGGGGATATTCTTAAAAAAATTAAAAGCGAAGCAAAATCTGCTACAAAAATTTTGATTGCTACTGACCCTGATAGAGAGGGAGAAGCAATTTCTTGGCATATAGCAAAATATCTTAAACTTGATGAAGATAAGATAAATAGAATAGAATTTCATGAAATAACAAAAGATGCAATTAAAAATGCCATTCATAATAAAAGAAAAATAAATATGGATCTAGTAAATTCACAACAAGCTAGAAGAATTTTAGATAGATTAGTGGGGTATAGTATTAGTCCTCTTCTTTGGAAAAAAGTGAGAAAAGGTCTAAGTGCGGGAAGAGTACAATCTGTTGCAACAAGAATTATTGTCATTAGAGAAAAGGAAATTATGGATTTTGACAGTGAAGAATACTGGCTATTATCTTTAACACTTTCAAAAGAAGGTAAGCAAGAAGAGTTCGAAGCAAAGTTCTATGGGATCAATAATAAAAAGCAGGAAATAAAAAGCCAAAGCGAAGTAGAAGAAATCATTACTAATTTAAAGGGTGATTTCGTAGTTTCAAAGGTTAGAGAAGGTAAAAAAGTAAGGAAATCACCCTTGCCCTTTACTACAAGTACATTACAACAAGACGCTTTTAAAAAGCTTAATTTTTCTACAAAAAAAACCATGAGCGTTGCACAACAATTATACGAAGGATTAAATATAGATCATTATGGCCATGTGGGTCTAATTACTTATATGAGAACGGATTCTGTAAGAATTGCTGATGAAGCAAAGGATAATTGTAAAGATTACATATTAAAGCAATTTGGCAAAGAATACGTTGGAACAGAAACAAAGGTAGCGCCAAAAAAGAAAAATGTACAAGATGCCCACGAGGCCATTAGACCTACTACCATGGAACTAGAACCCATTAAGATTAAAGAATCATTAAAGCGAGATCAATATAGACTGTATAAGTTAATCTGGGAAAGACTTGTAGCAAGTCAGATGGCAAATGCATTATACGATACTTTAAGTGTAGATATTGACTGTGGAAAATATAATTTTCGTTCAACTGGTTCAATTCTTATGTTTAAAGGATTTATGAAAGTATATGATGCGCCAAAAGATGAAAAGGATGATGGGAGCGACGAGAAGAATCATATCCCAAGCCTTGCGGTCGATGATAAACTAGATATAAAAAGTATAGATAAAGATCAGAAATTCACTTCTCCACCTTCTAGATTTACAGAAGCGTCACTAGTTAAGATATTAGAGGAAAAGGGGATAGGAAGGCCTAGTACTTACTCACCCACAATCCAAACCATATTAAATAGAGGATATGTAGAAGTAGAGGAAAAGAAATTTCATCCAACAGAGTTAGGATTTACGGTAACTGAAGTTATGGAAGAGTATTTTAAAGATGTTGTAGATATAGGCTTTACAGTAGATATGGAAGATTCTCTAGATAGTGTGGCAGAAGGAAATAGAGCATGGCAAGATATCATAGAAAAGTTTTATATGAATTTCTCCAAGGAATTGAAATACGCTGAAGAAGTTATGGAAGAAATTAAAATAGAAGATCCAGTATCAGATGTAATATGTGAAAATTGCGGGCGATTTTTGGTAATAAAAACAGGTAGATATGGCAAATTTCTAGCATGTCCTGGATTTCCCGAATGCAGAAATGCAAAACCGTTCTTAGAAGAATTAGGGGTGAAGTGCCCTGAATGTTCTGATGGAGATCTGGTGGTTAGGAAAACAAAAAAAGGAAGAAACTTTTATGGATGCAAGAATTATCCTGAGTGTAACTATATGACTTGGGATAGACCAATAACAGACAAGTGTCCAGATTGCGAAGGTATTCTCCTACAAAAAGGATATGGAAACAGAAAGAAGATATATTGTCCAAATGAAAAATGCGGATATACACAAAAATAGCACCCATAGGGTGCTGTTTTTGTAAGAGTACAATTAAATAGCAGTTATATGCACAATGTTTATGTTACGAACGATTAATGATGTTTTAATTAAATTGTTCGCGTATTTGTTGCTATTATTTTATTTTTCTGATAATATAAATGTTGTATGTTTATAAGTGAATAGACGGATACTTTGCTTGTTTATTTAAAATTCATAGCAACTGGATAGATTAGCTACAAGACTGGCTATTTGCTAGTAACAAATATTGTTGCGAATAAATTAAGGTGGTAAAATGATGAAAAAATATGATGTTATCATTGTAGGTGCAGGACCAGCTGGAATATTCTGTGCTATGGAGTTAATGAATAAAAATAAAGAGTTAAAGGTACTTATGTTTGAAAAAGGCAATTCTATAGAAAAAAGGATTTGCCCCAAAAGAAAAACAAGAAAATGTATCGAGTGTAAACCTTGTAATATTACCACGGGCTTTGCAGGAGCTGGTGCTTATTCTGATGGAAAATTATCATTATCTCCAGATGTAGGTGGCGAGTTACCCTATTATATTGGATATGAAGAAACGAAGGATCTTATTAATTATGTTGACAAGATATATTTAAGTTATGGTGCAGATACAAAAATATACGGTATTGGCAATGAAAAAGAAGTTGAAAATATAAGAAAAAAAGCCATACAAAGTAATTTAAAACTTATTGAGTGCCCTGTACGACATATGGGTACTGAAGTTGGTTACAATATATATAGCAGTTTACAACAAACGTTAATTGATAAAGGCGTGACCATTAAGTTTAGAAATCCTGTGAAGGAATTAATCCTAGAGGGTCAAAAAATCATAGGGGTACAAGCAGATGAAGACTATTATGCAGAAAAAGTCGTTGTATGCGTTGGCAGAGATGGATCTGAATGGTTCCACGATATATGTAATAGGTACAATGTGGATACTGAAGTTGGAAAAGTAGATATTGGTGTAAGAGTAGAATGTAGAAATGAAATAATGGAAGAAATTAATGAGTCTTTATATGAAGGAAAACTAGTTTATTATACACCAACCTTTGATGATAAAGTTCGTACATTTTGTTCAAATCCTGGAGGAGTAGTGGCCACAGAATACTATGATAACAATCTTGCAGTAGTAAACGGTCATAGTTACAAGGCTGATCATTTAAAAACTTGTAATACAAATTTTGCTTTATTAGTTTCAAAGGGATTTACAGAGCCATTTAACGCACCTCTTGCCTATGGAAAGCACATTGCAGGTCTTGGGAATATGCTTTCTGGTAATAAAATCATCGTTCAAAGATATGGTGATTTTAAAAGAGGAAGAAGGACAACAATGGAAAGGTTGTACCGAAATAATATCCAACCCACGCTACAAGATGCGGTTCCAGGAGATTTATGTTTAGTTTTACCTTATAGAATACTTAAGGATATTGACGAAATGCTAATAGCCCTTGATAATGTAAGCCCAGGTCTCGTCAGTGATGAAACATTATTGTATGGAGTAGAGGTTAAATTTTATTCAAATCAAGTTAAAGTAGATGATGCATTTCAAACAAATATTGACAACATGTATGTATTAGGTGATGGCGCTGGTATTACAAGAGGATTAATGCAAGCCTCAGCAAATGGGGTTTATGTGGCAAGAAAAATAGTAGGTACTGTTGAATAAGGAGGCATTTATATGAGTAGTTTAGTAATTGTTGGAGCCCAATGGGGCGACGAAGGAAAAGGTAAAATTACCGATTATCTTGCACAGCAAGCGGAAGTGGTAGTTAGATATGCAGGAGGAAACAACGCGGGTCATACCGTAGTAGTTGAAGAAAAAACGTATAAACTTCATTTAATTCCATCAGGAATAATAAATAAAGAAAAACCATGCTTGATTGGGAATGGAGTAGTCATTGATCCAAAAGCATTGTTAGACGAAATTGACTATTTGGAAAAAAATGATATAGCTACAGATCACCTACGTATAAGTGATAGAGCCCATGTAATCATGCCTTATCATAAAATATTAGACCAATTATCTGAGGAGAATCTTGGAGATAAGAAAATTGGCACAACAAAAAAAGGCATTGGTCCAGCATACATGGACAAGACAGAAAGAAGTGGCATAAGAATTACAGATCTTATGAATGATAATAAGTTTGCAGAGAAATTAAAGTCAAACTTAGTTGAAAAGAATAAGATATTGACATTAATATATAATCGTGAAGAAGTAAATTATGAAGAAGTTTTAGAAGAATATTTAGGCTATGCAAAGAGATTAAAGCAATATGTAACAGATACTACTGTAGACGTATATCAATATCTAAAAGGTAATAAAAAAGTTTTATTTGAAGGAGCTCAAGGGACCCTACTAGATATGGATTTAGGAACATATCCTTATGTCACCTCATCCCATCCTGGGTCAGGTGGAGTAACTATAGGAGCAGGAATTGGACCAAGATATATAGATAACGTCCTTGGCGTGGTGAAAGCCTACACTACAAGAGTAGGAGAAGGTCCATTCCCTTCAGAACTGTTTGATGATGTAGGAGAATATATTCGAGAAAAAGGACATGAATATGGCACTACTACAGGGCGCTCAAGAAGATGTGGCTGGTTTGATGCAGTAATTGTGAATTTTGCAGTAAGAGTAAACGGTCTTACGTCATTGGCACTTACTAAGTTAGATACGTTAGCTGGTATTGAAACCTTAAAAATATGTACTGGATATGAGTACAAAGGAAAGATCATTACAGATTTCCCTGCTGATTTAGATGAATTAGCAAAGTATAAACCAGTATACAAAGAGTTCAAAGGGTGGAATGAAGATATCTCTAAATGTAAGTCTTATGATGAATTACCAGAAACCACAAAAGCATATATAAAAGCTATAGAAGAAATGACAGATACTCCTGCAGCGATCTTGTCCATAGGGCCCAATAGAAAAGAAACAATTTTTGTACGTGAATTGTTTTAAGCTAAGTAATGAGAACATCAGAATCATAGGGTAGAGAGGAATAAAATCATGAATGAACAGGGAAGATGCTATCTCGTAGCTACACCCATAGGAAATCTTGAAGATATAACTTATAGAGCTATACGTATTTTACAAGAAGTAGATATTGTTGCCTGTGAAGATACGAGAAATACCATTAAATTATTAAATCGTTATAATATAAAGGTGAAGCTCATGAGCTATCATCAACATAATGAACAAATAAGATCCGAGTACTTTTGTGAGTTAATACAAGAAGGTAAAAACATTGCAATTGTTTCTGATGCAGGTATGCCAGGGATATCGGATCCTGGAACTATAATGGTACGTAGCTGTGTAGAAAAAGGCATAAAAGTTGAAGTAATACCAGGTGCTAGTGCATCAATTAGTGCATTAGTGGTTTCGGGATTAGATACTACAAATTTTTACTTTGCAGGATTTATATCCACAGATAATAAGCTTAGAAAAGAACAATTAGCACAAATACGCTTTTTAGAGACAACAATTATACTTTACGAAGCACCTCATAAAATTGTGAAGACCCTTATAGATATTAAAGAGTTTCTTGGAGATAGGGAAGTTGCTATTGCTAGAGAATTGACTAAAATCCATGAAGAGGTATTCCACGGCAATATTGCCCAGGCAATAGACCATTTTCAACAAGAAAATCCTAGAGGAGAGTTTGTAATTGTTATAGAAGGTTATAAAGACACAAGTACAGACGATCAAAACTGGGAAAATATTAGTCTTGAAGAGCACCTACAATATTATTTAAAAAAAGATGTGGATCGTAAAGAAGCTGTAAAACTTATATCTAAGGATCGTGGAATACCAAAAAGAGATGTATATGAAAAAATAATGAAGAAAGATTGACCCTTGGGATCATGGCAAAGCTGAATTAGCGATTAGATGCTAGTATTTAGTCACTAGAAGAACCCCTTGATAAATAGCCAAACTAGTAATACTGTTAATGAAAATAACACAAGATTCCTTTAAGAATACCTTAGAGCTAGTGACTAGCGTTTAACTGCTAGTTGCTAGCTTTTCTTATCAAAAAGAAAAAAAGAACTTCCTAAGAAGTTCTTATTTTTTTGTGTGCCAGGCATGGCAATTGACTAGGTGGTGAAAGTCCACTGTGGGGGTCTGTAGTTACCAACCACTAG
>MCHG01000210.1_pt1 | contig 27720 bp, 22 predicted proteins | sample 787351 | NCBI WGS metagenome assembly MCHG01 (sample SAMN05430296, study PRJNA330682) | permafrost metagenome | biome: Cold desert; feature: permafrost; material: soil; isolation source: enrichment culture inoculated with soil incubated with H2/CO2 at 20 degrees... ... | reverse complement strand
GTTAGGCTAATGGTGGAGTGTCTGAGGTAAATGAATGGCAGGAAAACATGGGAGAGAGATTTTTAGCGAAGTACTGAGACTCAAAGAAAAATACTTCCCTTCTCCTTAAGGCTTATAGTAAGGAGAGCGGGCTGCTTGAAGCACAGAAAGAGGTAAAACTCGGGGTACTGAAAAAAGGAGATACAAAATTAGTAAGTCAGAACCTGAGCCTCCCAAAAAAAGGAGGATATGACCTTCGTTCTGTCCTGTTTGAGGAAAGTACCCAAAAAAGTAATGGAGAAATCGAAATCTACAATCTGGATGTTCTGCCTGCAGATATACAGGACATAGGGCTTGAGATTCCCGGAATAGACTTCAGGGTAGGGGGAATAGAAGGCGGAAAAGTCTTTGTTGAGAGTGATATTTACCTGACAAACGAAGGCAAGGAAACAAGCCATGATTTCAGAATGCTTGTCAAAGTCCGGGAAATGGATGCAGGACTCCTTGCGGATAAGGTATGGACCCAAACAGGAGAAGTCAGACCTGAGACAACAGTTATCCGGAGTGTCAATCTGACAATACCCGACCAGTACAACTACATTGTTGAAGTCCTTATCTGGAATAACGATACGATAGTCAAACGTGGAGAGGGTTATATTCAGCTCAGTCCCAAAATTAAGATTCAAGAAAAAAACACCACCGAGACCCGGAAGATCCAGACAAGCGAATTCAAAAACAGTGAGCTTGCGAATGATGCTCCACAAGCGGAATCTGGAGAAGGACAACCAAAAGGCACACCAGGATTTGGTTTGCCTTTGTCTGCAATCCTGCTCTGTTCGGCAGCAATTTTCAGGAGGCGGTTTGGGTGAGTGAAGCAGCAGATACGAGATTAGAAACAAAATTAGAAACAAAAGGTGAGAAAATATCAGACATGAGGGAGAACTTTAAAAAAGGAACTTTCCTCATTGCCATGTTGTTCCTGCTTATAGCCACCTTCCAGCTCTATTTTTCCATTGGGCAGATAATAGACACATGGTTCGAGCCCCAGTATGCTCCTATCTTCAGTGCCGTCTACAATTTCCTTGTCCTGCTTGTGAGCCTGTACATCATCAGGCTTTACATACTAAAGCGTTGAAGGAAGCTATGAAAGTGTAAAGGAAACCTGAAACTGAATCGATACACTGGAAAAAGAAGACACCTTGAACAAGATTTTGAAAAAAAGGTTTGGAGAGCCGAAATCCTGATTTGAAGAGACCTAAGTTCTAGGCCCTTCAATCAGCTTTTTCAACAGCTTTTTCAATCAGCTTTTTCAATCAGCTTTTTCAATCAGCTTTTTCAATCAGCTTTTTTACGGTCTCAAGCACAAGGATTGCATCTTCCCTTTTCACGTCAACTTCCCTGTTGATGCAGAAATCTAGAATGGATTTTCTCTTATCTTCAGGGATCAGACCTTTTTTTGTTCCTTCCTTTATAAGTCCAAGATAGCTTCTGTCCGGGTAATATGTGTTAATTGCAAGCTCTAAAAGGTCGTTATGTTCTTTTTCACTTATAATCCCGGTAGCTGAGGCGGATTTCAAGGTTTCTCTGATATTGACCAGGGGGACGGAAATGGGTTCGAAAGTGTCTGGATTGGTACTTACGGCCACTTCATCATCCGATTCAATCACACCGTCCCTGTACCATTCGTAAACTTTTCCTACCCCTATCATTCCGTGGGTATCAAGTTCCGAGGCTCGGAGGGCACCCATGCTGGCGCCTCCTATAACCTTTACTCCGGTGTCAAGGGCAGACATAATCTCCCTGTGCCCGACTGCAGCCCTGTCGAAAAAGATCCCGTCTATGATCCCTATGATATTATATCCCTTTTGCACGAATTTTTCAAGCTGGAACCTGCGTACAGGAGGCTGGTAATTTGCCCTCAGGATTTTTTTTGCGTCCTCGTGGCTGATGCTGTTGCCGGTAAAGATTACTGCTCTTGCCCTCATCTTCTTTTCCACGGCTTATCGTTTCTATCCCTGGAAAAGTCTCTCTTCTTTCCAGAGCTAATTCTTTTTCCTGTGCGGTCGCGGTCAATAGTGAAAAGCTCAAAGCCAGGGATAATTATTCTGACAACAGGTACTGCAACTTCTTCTCTTGAGAGGTCTACCACAAGCACTCTTTCAGCAAGCTTCCTGAGCTTTTCGAGTATTACATCGATATTTTCTGCAGGACTTTTTCTGGACAGATCCTGAACTTCAGATAGGGACACTTTTTCTCCTTCTTCGAACCAGAAGCCGTTAAGGCGTTTCATCCGGTCGTATCCAACACTTCGGATAAAGCCTTCCCTGTCCGTATCTTCCCTTGCTCCCTGGATCTGGACTACTCGCGACTGGGCAGCCTCAGTTATGGCCCTGGCAACCGCAATTTCAGGTTTCAGGTGGGAACCTGCACCCATAACAAGAAGAGCCGGATCCTTCAGCTTTACATCATCAGTTGCCGCAATCACTGTTGGAATTCCCGTATCAGTAGGAACCAGCCAGACCTTCAGTTCTATTTCCGCATCCTTGAACTTTCTGGCAAGCTCGTAGAGATACCCATCTTTTTCAGTCAGCACGATTTCTTTTCCAAGGTTGCGGGTAAACTGGGCTGTGCTAATTGCGTCTCGTTCTATGACCTCGAGTAATCCATGAAGAATAGCTTCTTCAATCACGTTCCCGGATGCCAGCCCATTGGTATTGCTCAGGAAAAGTTTCTGGCACTGGCCTGGTGCGTCATAGGGATGGTAAACCGCATTTGCGCTTACGAACACTTCTTCTCCATTTATCAGATCGTATGCTCCTACCCATTCCAGCAGGGACTGGGGAACATAGGGCTGGGGCAGAAGAAGGGCCTTTGGGTCCAGTAAGTTGCAGCTTTCTATGGCTTTGGCATAGGATTCCACAAGAGCTGGAGCAGAAATGCCGCCTGCAATATTTGAATTCAGGCCCGGCCTTTCTGCCAGACAGCGCTCAAAACTCTCCATTACAGCCGAAATCCGAGCCCGCTGCTCGGTCGAGCCCTTTCCGGAGTATATGCTGATCGCTCCCCTGGCAGCACTGGGGCGGATTGCCGAGAAAATCGGGATTCCTAGCCTGTCCAGGTTTGTAATATCTGCAATTCGGGTAACACCGATCTTTTTTATCTGATCTTTAGTGTTTTCCAGGGTTGTGGCTTCGTCATACACTCGCTGTGTACCTTCAATGTATGAGAGAGACCTGTCAATTTTTATCTCGGGCATAGTTAGAAACCTTCTCATCTCTTGTTATATATTTTGTTATTTTTCGATTGATCTTTTCCGGTAGATTTACGTAGTTTCTGTTAAGGGCTTTTTTGACAAGCGAAATATAAACAGAATGCAAATAGAATGCAAACAGAATAACGCTATATATTTAAGAGAAAGACTTTTTATTATTTTCTGGTTTTTTAATTGAGGCGGTCACTGCCGACGGATCGATGCTAAATTTTGACGATAGTGGAAAATATTAGGACTTAAGCAGTTGGAATATGATATCAATAGCATAAAAAATCAAACTATCTAAACATGTCACTTCTCACAAACTTTCTTGCGCCTAATTCAAAACGATCCTTTGGCGTGGAAAAGTGTCAGGCAAGAAAGAGTTCACGCAGAGAGTACACATAATGTTTTCGGATATTTGGGGTCAATTACTGAAACTCACACGCATAAAATTGACTCTCAAATCTGTTAGAAGTAGCTAATGTGGCCGTTTTTTCAAATTTGATCAAAAGCGGATACTGTACTTTGTCCCCTGATTCCTTTTAAGTTCAATACAACCGTCTATCTGTTCGACAAGTATATTTACAAGCTGGAGGCCGAGAGATTCTGCATTATTAAAGTCAATTTCTTCAGGAATGCCTTTTCCGTTATCTGCTACTACAAGCATGTAACGAAAATCATTTTTATTTAGACATTCTTCATCCAGACTGAAGATATTGTATCTTGCGGCAAAAGTCTCAGTTCTGCAAAAGTTGATGTAGATTTCGCCATCCCTTGCAGGGAAAGCATACTTCAGGGCGTTTGAAACCAGCTCGTTTACAATAATGCCAAGAGGTATTGCAGTATCCATGTTCAGATAAACCTGTTCAAGGTCAAGTTTAAGGCTTATGCTATCGTTACCAACTCGATATGAACTGAAGAGGTCTGCAGTCAGTTTCCGGAGATAGGCTGCAAAATCGAGGGTATCCATACCTTCACCTTCATGTAGTTCCTCATGGATCATAGCTATGGAAGCAATACGGTTCTGGCTCTCCCTGAAGGCTTCAATTACTTCCTTGTCTTCGAACTTTTCTGCCTGCAGGCTAAGAAGGGATGAGATTACCTGAAGGTTATTCTTTATCCGGTGATGGATCTCTTTTATTCGGAGTTTATTTATTTTTTCCAGAAACTCTTCAGCTGTTTTGCGTTCAGTTATATCATAAATTAAACCCTGAAACTTCACTGAAGTTTCTGATCTGTCTGAGACTCTCTGGGTAATTTCTCTGACCCATTTTGTTTCCCCATTTTTTCTGTGTATCCGAAATTCATTCTCGATTACGAAGTTCGGATTTGACTTCATTTTTCCCCGTTTTTCAAAAATCAAATGTCGATCTTCAGGTGGGATCATTTCCATCCAATCCATTTTTCCTAAAAGAATGTCTTCCTTTCTATAACCTGTCATTTCCTCAACAGGCCCACTTATGGATTTCAATGTAAAGTTCTCGTCAAGCTGGAATTTTATTCCAGGAAAGTGCTGCATGAAAGAATGATCACTTTCCCAATCGTGCTTTTCCTTAAGATTTTCTTTATTACTTCCAGCCAGATTTTTGTTTACCCCTATTATTCTGCAAATGTGATTGTACTCACCACCAAGAAAAATTGCTTTCTGCCTGAAATCTTCTTCTCTACTCTTAAGTTCTCTGAAAAGAAGGCTGTAAGGATTTTCAAATCCGGTCTCAACTACTGCCTTGTAAATCAGATAAATTAGCAGCAGTTTAAAAAAGTAACCCATGAAGTTTGGAAATTCGTTTACCTGGGGGTACAGGGTAAAAGATAGTTCCTTAAAGACTGCCAGAACTATGGCTACTGCGAGTAATTTGAAAATATGGTTTTCGAACCTGTTCTTTTTTTTATATAGCAGGAACAGTGAGCAAAGTAACATGACAGAGATTACACCTTCGCTTACAGTTTTGAAAGGAGTGAATCCAGAACCTTCAATATAAGTGTCCGGAAAATTTCTGAAAAAGAAGATTGAGAGCAGGCAAACGATAGTAATTAATGCATATACGAAAAAAACTTTCCAGGCAAAAGTGGCGCCTTTAAAGGGTCCTGAATATGTTACCCAATTATTTTTGTTATTATTTTTGTTATTATTTTTGTTATCATTATCTTTATTGTACAGTAAAAGCAGCGGAGCTACTAAGAAAGAAGAGCTTTCCAGATAACTTGATAATGTCCAGAGCTCGATGGAAAGTTCTTCTTTAAACCCGTGAAACACTCCCAATCCTTTGAATGCAAGGGCCTGCAAGAGGTCAACGCTTCCAATAAAGAAAAAGGCAATCCCTATCACTAACAGATATGGATTTTCCAGACGATCCCTTGATTTCCATACCACCAGAAATATCACATATGAAAAATAAACACAAAATAATTCTACCACAGTATGGAAGAGAAGGTAATTCTCAAGACTAATTTTGTAGAGTAAACCGAATATGGCTATCCAGACTACTGCTTCGTAAAGCCCTACTTTGAGCGTGTTTATCCTAATACCTGACATATGCAGTCCCCCCTCTAGGACTATACACATTTGAAGCAAAAAATCAAGTACAACAAAAGTTGTGATTCAAATTAACATTTCAGACAGTTAAAGGCTTAATGTTATTGATTTTTTAGGCCGCATTCGCTAATTATCGATTATATCTTAAAAAAGGGCACACTCACCTTGTTTGACCAGATTTGAGAGCTGCCCTTCGGTTTGCGGTTTTACAGTAAATGACCCCCACGATCATTTTTAGTTCAACCGCGTATAGTCCTACCCCTTTTTACAGATCAGTATCTGTATGAATACTCGCCTCCATATAAAAGAGCTTTTCGATAAAATTATGATTTCAACAAGTCGCCTATAAACATTAAGACTGTTATTGTTTTCGGGATTTTTGATTGATGGCGATCAACTGCCAGCGGAATCAATACTAAATTTGATAATTCCAGAAAATATTAAATAGCATCTGAAGGAATATATAAATATCATACGAGGACTTAAAGGGGGTTTTGTCCGACGAATCTCAAAAAATTGTTTTTGGAAGAAAATGTAGGAGGCTTTGATCTCCTGTTCCGAACCACATTCGGAGTACTAGCAATTATTGCCCTGGAAACGAATCTTGTAAAAAGTTCTCCTTTGAAATGGATTGTTGCACTGATAGCTTTTACAGGGCTCTTCAGTTCAATCTTGAGGCACTGCACTCCGTATTATATCCTTGGGATCAGCACCGCAGAGAAAAAATAAAAGGCATATGCAGGAAGCTTATCCTCATGGTAAAACATATGAAGAGGGAAGTACTCAAGCCAGAACTGAGACCGAATACATTGATAAGGCTAAGAAAATAATGGAACAGAAGCCTGTGGATGTGGGTACTTCTGAAAACTTAAGGAATCTACTTGGTCTTTGATTTTTATATACAGTTAAAAAAATCAAACGGATCTTGAAAATGCCCTTTTAAGAAATTTAGCGAAAAAGAATAGAAAACAGTTAAGATTATTCTTAACAAAGTTGAGAATTAATGAATATGAAATTGAATAATTTGGTCATGTCCGTGAGTTGTTGAAAATCGTAGACCCTAGACTCGTTCTAGATTTTCCAAAAAATGGAATGTATACTTGTTTTTCAGATTTGATCAATGACTCACGGACACGACCAATAATTTTATATTTTAAAAAAATAAAATTGATATTGTTAACCTATCTGTCTTTATGATGGAATTTAGTTTGTGTGCGATTTTATAATGAATGTGACCGGTGTTTTGTATTATCCAGAATACGCATCCGATGATTGATGTTCCTGATAATGTGAAAATTAAAGTGTCTAAGAGACTCGATTCGTTTTTTTCGTATTTTCTGTTGTCCATGCTGTTAAATAATAGGATTAATATATTAATTTTTTTGATATAGAATCCTAAAAAAGTTGCTGTCTTCTATCATTTCCTGCAGTTTTTGCAGGACTATCTGGCTCTTCTTTGTGATTTTTTATAATATTTTCCATATACACTTATAGAGTCATTGGAAAAAAAAACTGGTGTTGGCTGCCCCAAAAACTTGTTTTTGCACCTTCGTTTCCTGTGTAGATTCTGTTTCTCTAATTGTTCGGCTGTTGTGGGTAATTCGAAAATATTTTTATATGCTGTGCCGGATTTTTTTGTATGAACCCTTGTGTATGGATTTCGTAAATTGTTTCGTTAGTTAGTTATTCATTAGTTCTTTGCTGTGTGTTGGATGATATATGCACTTTCAATGGAATCGAAGCTGTATACCTTACTTTTTATTTATGGATTTTCACTGGAATTTGGGGTTCATGCCTTACTTTTTAGTTTTTTTCTGTATCCTCGGGAAGCAGCTTAATATTCAATCGGCTGTTCTCTTGAATTAAGCTTTGAATATGGATAGCTTGCTTCTGAATAATCTCATTTAGCTTTCTAGCTGCTCATCCTTTGTGTGCGGTTGGTCGTAAAGAGTCTGGATTTAAGTTTTTCAGGTCTTCGAGATGATTCTGTACTAACTTAATACGGATCGTAACAACTGCTTATAATGAAGTTGCCAATCGAAAAGAGAATATTATCCTTATGTTTAATTCCGAATTAGGTCCATTTGGAAGCCCTAATGCGGTATTTACGCCTAATAAAAAAGCCTCATTAAAATCCCACGATGAAAATGATAAGTGATTATAATAATTCAATAAGTTATTAGAAAAACTGTAGAAAATCAAATCTCAAAAATCGAAAAAAATTTGGAAAAAATTTATTGAAAGCGGGTTTTAGTCCCTTTTAAGCTTTTTAAGGCAATATTAGGAACATAGTGAATACAGAAAATCCCTAATACTACCTAAATAATATTAGTTTATTAAGTGAAATATTTATAGTAAGTATACTGTAGTTATGTTAAAGTAAAAACGTAAAAAAACTTTACAGTGGGGGAAAATGAAAATAAATAAACAAAAAGCAATAGCATCATGCCTTGTAGTTATCCTAATAGCATTCATACCCCTGGGAGCAGCAGCTCCTGTAGGAACATCGGAATCCGCAACATTAAAAGCCGCAAACAGTTGGATTGGAGTTAAAGCCTTGTATGGAGGCAATTCCAGATCGGGTATTGATTGCTCTCACTTAGTATATCAAGTATACAAACAAGTCGGAGCCAAAAGCATAGTATTCCAAACTGTGGCTAATATGAAAAAAAATAAATATTATGTTACCACAACCTCTCCCAGACCCGGAGACGTAATCTTTTGGAAAAAGAATGCCACTAAAAACGGAAAAACATACTCGCTTGCCAATCATGTGGGAATATACATAGGAAACGGCAAGTTTATGCACACGTCTGATGAAACAAATAAAGTTGCCACAGACAGTATTAGTGGTATGTATAGAAACGGAATGCCGTACTATGCAAGATGGTCGCATACTTAAAAGCCCATACAAATGACAAAATTAAAAGAGCAACTTTATTTTAGTTGCTCTGTTTTTTATAAAAAATGATATCTTTTGGAAGAGTTTACGTCTGAGTTTTTTTAGACTTATTTCGTTCGTGCACGGTGCGTTATTTTATTGAAATCCAATCTAAGTTTCAATCCTTGTTTTAATGGGATCCTGCCTGGTCCTACGAACTTAATACTTTTTATAGTGCAATCTCAGGCGTCACAAAAATTCTTTTTGAAGGGTATTTACTGAACGGTGTGCTTTTTTATGCGGTTTACTCGCCATTAAGTGAAATAATCAGGGTAAGAGTATTCTGAAAAAGATTTGATAAATTTAGAATGGGGGCTTGTGAACTACCACTAGCTAAAGCATCATGGCTTCCTGCTTCATTCCCTTCTCTATTGAGAACCAGTCCACAGGCTCATCCCCGCAGTCCCTGCGGTGTCAGAAAATATGTGATCTATGAACGTGATATTCTTGAGATGCGTTGCGGCTTGCGGCTTTCCCCGCCTTGATTTCCCAATCCCTTTGGTATAGAGTTAAGCCCGTTTTCCATCTACTCGTTGCTGGATACATATTTGCTTGGTTTTCGCATATGGACATATGTATCGTTAATAGCGATGAGGTAGTGGTGTCAGCAAAACAATATATTAATTAGTTTAAAAGTATTAATAAATTTTCAGAATCAACAACAGAAGAACTTTATGAATTTGACGGCATTCATCTCCTAGCTAAAGCATCGGAGCTTTCTGCCTTCGACTCAGTAAAGTCTAATATTGGCCATATATTATATGAAAACTGAAATTAAAATACTTAGATGACGAAATTCTCCATTATATACTCAGGTTCAAAGCCCATTCTCGCTGGAAGTTAGTTGGTGATAGTGAATATATAAATAAAATGTTTCTGCACTTTTGGAATCTGTATAAGATTTTGCTATTTCTGAATTCTCATCCTTTGTTTGCAGCTGGTCATAAAGTGCCTGTATCTGAGTTTCCAGTCCAACTAAAAAAGAAATTTTCCAGTTTTTCAACCATCTTTTGAGTTTGCGGAGATTCCAGATAATGTAAAATGAACTTGCAAAAGTTTTTTAAACAATTGAAAAGTTAATAGTTCTTGCGAGAAAAGAGAAAAGTTATCCCCTCCATGTTCCCTTTTCTCCTTCTTTTATTATATTTATCATATAATATAATACCTGATTTTATATAGTTGGTTATCATATGTTGCGTTATGTCTAAGGGTGGAGCGACATTTTGGTTTAAGGTGGCAATTTGTACTGCTGTTGTTGTGGGTATATTGAAAGCTGTTCCTAAAGTTGTTGGTAGTTGGAGACCTAAAAAATAGTGTGCTTCAACCCTGTTACCAAAACTGCCAACATGGTTTTTTAGCTCCCGGTGTCTCTATAGCCTTCTGATTAATCAATGTCCGTACCTGCATAACATGTGTTAAACATATTTTTAAGGTTCTCTTTATCCTGGCTTACTTTGTCAAGTTATTTCTTCAAATCTTCAGGTCTTGGATTCTCACCCTTTCCTACTTCGAGTTCTGCTGTCTTCATAATGAGCTACATATTCATTTTTTTGGATCTTGAATGGAGTTGTACGCCGTCTCAAAGAATTTGCCTGAGTAAGCTTAAAAATCTATAATTTTTTTTTGACTCAGGATCTTTGATTCTTTCATTTTCAAATAATAACGAATTATAATATCTTAAATAAAATTAAAATAAGGGGCATGAGGATATGCAGGCTGAAGAGAAAGGAACGGACACTGGTAGTAATAAAACTCAATTAAATGAGCCTCTCCGACCCAAAAAAGAACATATCTCTGGAGGGAAAAACTCTGAAAGGGAAACGTCAGGAAATTCCCATGAATTTCACGAAGAACGTGGTCATAAACCCGCTGGAAATGTGGTGCATGAGATTCATGCGGGAGATCAAGAACAACATGCTGGAAAGAAACCTGGCCATGAGCAACATGCGGAAGAGAAAAACCAGAACCACGAGCAGCATGAAGGAATGAAACATGAGGGCCATGAGCAGCACGAAGGAGTGAAACATGAGCAGCATGAAGAAATGAAACACCAGGGGCATGAGATGTCCGGTGGAAAAGATCACGGCGATCATCATTCTCATATGCTTGCAGACTTCAAAAAAAGATTTATTGTTTCTTTCATATTAACATTCCCTGTTTTACTGCTTTCTCCTACGATCCAGAGTTTTTTCGGCTTTGAGCTCCGTTTTCCTGGTGCCGATTTTCTCACCTTTCTGCTGTCCTCGGTCGTTTATTTCTACGGAGGTTATCCGTTTCTCAAGGGCATAAAAGAAGAGCTTGCTGAGAAGTCTCCTGGGATGATGACTCTGATAGCAGTTGCTATCAGTGTGGCTTATTTTTACAGCTCTGCTGTGGTTTTTGGGCTTCCCGGAGGCGTCTTTTTCTGGGAATTGGTAACCCTTATCGATGTAATGCTACTCGGGCACTGGCTGGAGATGCGTTCGGTAATGGGGGCTTCAAGAGCCCTTGAGGAACTGGTAAAGATCATGCCTTCGGTTGCTCACCTGAAAAACAACGGTGAAATCGTTGACGTGGGTGTTGACCAGCTAAAAATCGGGGATAAGGTTCTGGTCAAGCCGGGAGAAAAAGTGCCTGTAGACGGGACTGTTGTAGAAGGAACCAGCAGCGTCAATGAATCAATGCTTACAGGGGAGTCAAAACCTGTCACGAAAAAACCGGGAAATGAGGTTATAGGCGGTTCCATTAACGGTGAAGCGGCTTTTGTTGTGAAGGTAGAAAAAACCGGGAAGGATACCTACCTGAGCCAGGTTGTTGAACTCGTCAGAACAGCTCAGGAAAGCAAATCAAAAACCCAGGACCTGGCAAATAGAGCTGCAATGTACCTTACAATCATAGCCCTTACTGTGGGAACTCTCACGTTCTTTCTCTGGATCTTCTTCGGCAAGGAGCTGGTTTTTGCCCTTGAGAGGGCAGTTACGGTAATGGTTATCACCTGTCCTCATGCCCTTGGACTTGCTATCCCCCTAGTAGTTGCAGTTTCAACGTCCATTGCCGCAAAATCCGGGCTTCTTATCCGGGATCGACAGGCATTTGAAAGTGCACGTAATCTTCAGGCTCTCATTTTTGACAAAACAGGTACACTCACAGAAGGAAGGTTTGGGGTTACGGATATAATTTTGTTTTCAGGAGAGGAGACTGGAAAAGGAGAAGAGGCTGGAAACGAAAAGGAAAATGAAAAGATTCTGGGCCTGGCAGCTTCCCTGGAAGCCAGTTCTGAGCATCCTATTGCAGCAGGTATTCTTGAAAGCGCAAAGGAAAGGGGATTGGAGATTCGACCAGTAGAAGAATTCAGTTCAATCCCTGGGAAAGGGGTAGAAGGAATTGTGGAAGGAAAGAAATTCCTTGTTGTGAGTCCGGGGTATCTTGAAGAAAAGGGAATTGTCCTGAAAGAAGAAAAAATAGAAGAAATCGAAGAGCAGGGAAAAACCGTTGTGTTCCTGCTTGAGGGAGAGAAGGTACTGGGAGCTCTCGCACTTGCCGATATTGTCCGGAAGGAATCCAGAGAAGCAATCTCAAAACTCAAAAGCATGGGAATAAAATGTCTTATGCTTACAGGGGACAACCGCTATGTTGCAGCCTGGGTAGCCAGAGAACTGGAACTTGATGATTACTTCGCAGAAGTTCTCCCGCATGAAAAGGCAGCGAAAGTCAAAGAGGTTCAAAAGCAGTATATTACAGGCATGGTCGGGGACGGAGTTAATGATGCGCCTGCACTGGCCCAGGCTGATGTCGGAATTGCTATCGGGGCCGGTACGGATGTTGCAATCGAAACCGCTGATATAGTACTGGTTAAAAATGATCCAGGGGATGTTTTGAATATAATCAGGCTTTCCAGGAGTACTTACTCCAAGATGTATCAGAATCTTCTCTGGGCAACCTGGTACAATGTTTTTGCAATACCTCTTGCTGCAGGAGTGCTCTATGGATACGGAATTTTACTGAGCCCTGCTATGGGCGCAGTTCTCATGAGTCTGAGTACTGTAATTGTAGCTATAAATGCAAAGACTTTAAAGATGGGGTGATTTGATTATGGGAGGAATTCGCAGTCTGAAAAAGATGTGGGCTTTACTCGCACTGGCTTCTGCAGGAATTCGATTTATTTCGAGACATATGAAGAAGAAAGGGGAGAAAAGGAAAAAATGAGCTGAAAGGCCTTAAAGTTTCGTTGCTTTTTCCTTATGGTGTCGAAGGAGAAAGCCCCTATGCTTTAGCTTGGGGATGAATCCGTCAACTTTCTAACCATCCAATAATTAAGACTCTGATAAGCCTTATTTCCTTTAAATGGGTTCTATAATACGTGATTTTAACCTACAAACTCCGGCATCATAGAGACTTCTCAGATGAGTTGAGAAAGGCGAAACAAGTAGCGGAGTTTGGGATTAAACAGAAAACACTTTCCTCTAAAGATGTCAAACATATCGGCTTAAAGTCCATGATTTCTAATCAGATTTTAAGAAAATATGTAAAAAACAAGAAAGTAAAGTCCATAAAATCTGTAAAGTTAACTATTCCAAATCAAGGTATTAAGGTAGAGAAACGGAGTCGTAAGATAACAATTCCATGTCTTAAATTAATATTGGAATATCAATTTCCTGATTTTGAAAAGATTAACCAGATTGAAATTGGAAAGGAATTTGCCTGTATATCCGTAACAATTCCTGATGTAGAAACTAAGAAAATTGATAATTATATTGGAGTTGATAGAAACACTACAGGTCATATAGCAGTTGTAGCTAATCCTGAAACTGGTAAAATATGGAAGCTTGGAAAGAAAGGTCTTCATATTCATAATAAGTATAAAAATATTAGAACATCCCTACAAAAGAAAGGGAAATACAGAAAAATAAAGCAGATTAAGGATAGAGAAAGCAGGATTGTTAAAGACCTTAATCATAAAATCAGTAGGAAAATTGTTGATACTGCTGTAAAAAATAATAGTGGTATCAAACTTGAAGATTTAACCGGAATTCGAGATAACAAAAAGCAGAAAAAGTCCTTCCGTTATGCCTTGAACAGTTGGTCATTCTATCAACTTCAAATGTTTATAGAATACAAAGCCAAGATGCAAGGTGTTGAAGTAGTTTATATTGATCCTCGCTACACAAGTAAAAGTTGTAGTAGATGTGGACTTATTGGCAACCGGAACGGTAAAAGTTTTAAATGTATCTGCGGATACGTTGACCATGCTGATGTTAATGCTGCATTCAATATTGGTCGATCTACCAAAGAAAGGGATTTGGTAGAAGGGAACACTGATACCCCGAAAGCTGCTCTAGGTTCGGCTAAACCGATGGTTCAATACCATCATCCTGACCGAACTTAACAGTAGAACCTCCTATGCTTTAGCTTGGAGAGTATGTCAGATTCCAAGTTCAAGAATCCTTCTAGGGCGCCGGACGACGTAGTAGAGAAAAGCTCCTATCAGATAGGTTATCAGAATGATTATGACCCAAATAAGGCGTTTGTTTCCTTTATCTGTCTCCATCTTCAAACAATCAATAATAGTCCGTGTCCAGAGAACGAAGGAAAGAATATAGATGAATAAGAGAGTAATGAAAAGAGGAGAAAAGCCGATCATTTTATTAATTCCTGAATTTTCGCTATGTTTTAAATCTGTATCGTATTTCTGAGTAAGTGTATAAAATTATTTTAATAGTTAAGAAGACTTTAGACTTAAAAGTTTCGGTTTTTTATTAGCATCTCTATTATATTTTCATATTTTTCTAACTAAATCTTAGATTATGGTTTTATGCAAATTAGTAGTGTATATAAATCCTAGAATTCATTTGTCATATTCTATAAGGACTTTAAGTTTCTATTGTGAGCCCTTTTATTAAAAGATTTCAGAATTATTTGAACCTGCTTGCCCATTTAATTATTTATCTCTCCTTCAAAAAGCCTGAGCCTGAAATTGAGCAAAAATACAGCGTAGATTACCAGACCTGCAATCAAAAAAGCGCTTCCAGCAAGTACTTCATATAAAAGGCCGCCAAGGATCAGCCCGGTGATACTGGCAAGGCTCCCAAAACTGCTGGCAAACCCCTGTACCGTACCCTGATATTTTCTCCCTGCGATTTTTGATAGAAGGGATAGAAAAGAAGGCCACATGAGCCCGTCACCCAGAGCAAAAAATAATGTTGCCAGATACGTAAGGAAGAGGTTTCCAGGGATTAACAGTAAAAAATTTGTACCAAGCATCAGGCTTCCGAAGATTATAAGGGATGCATCCGAGTACCTTTTTGAAGCTCTCGAAAGCACAGGACCCTGTACGATTATCAGGAGGGCGCTCAGAACCGTGAAGTAGATACCCATTTGTACAATGTCCCATTTCAGAACTGCTATTGCATGCAGGGGAAAAGCAGTGTAGAATATGTTAAAACCGAGAAAGATCAGGAAGTAGAGAACGAGCATATAAGGAATATTAGGAAGTTTTAAAACCTCCCTGAAAGCAGGTTTCCCTGTTTCCCCTGTTTCCAGCATGGTGGTTCTGCATTCCTTAATTTCGTAGCCAAAAAATTTTCGCGTATTCTCAGAATCTGCAGGCTCTTCAAGGGAGCACTGTTTGTTTTCGGGGATATAAAATAAGATAAGTAGGGTTCCGATAAGTGAAATTAGTATTGCGCCCAGTACGGGAGCGGCGTATCCATACTGCGTTACGCTCAAAATCCCTGCAAGAGCAGGGCCAACTATGAACCCGAGATTTGAGGAAATCGACATTTTCCCGAAGTTGCGGTTCCTATCTTTTTCTGCTGTAATGTCTGCCAGATAAGCATTGGCTACAGATATATTCCCCCCGGTCAGCCCGTCAAACGCCCTGGCAAAAAAGATAATTGCAAGGGGCAGGGTAAAGGTAAACGATCCCAGGATATTCGAATCGACTTTAAAGAGGGGCACAACCGGAATAAAAAGAGCTCCAAGAAAGATAATCCATGAGAGCAGGGTTCCTAACTGGCTCAGAAACAGGATATTTTTACGCCCGTAAATGTCAGACCATCTACCAAGAATGGGGGCGCCTATGAGCTGGAAGGCCGAATACATAGAACTTGCCAGCCCATAAATAAAGGCATTGCCGCCCATCCTGTACACCAGAAACACCAGGAACGGGAGCACAATACTGAATCCGAGTGTTCCTATGAAATTGACAGAAAGCAGAGGAAGAAGGGAAATACTTTCTCCTGTCTGAGGGTCAGAACTATTTTCCTGCCCTATTTCCACATTTTCCGGTTTATTTTCGGAAGCCTTTTCCTGTAAGCCCTCAGGGATGTTCCCATCTCCCTTTTTCATAACCAGTATTATCTGCTCCTCAGATAACTGTTTATTTCTTGATTACAGTTTACTTATTGATCATAAATTTATTCTTTAATTCTCAGGATCTCAGCCCATGCTCGTTTCTTGCATTTCGGGCACTTTAAGTATTTTTTATTTATGCTATTCGGGCCGAGTAAGTATTTTAGAGCCGAAATCTCGAAAACTTCACCACATTTTGGGCAAATGTATGCAAAATTTTCAGCATGCCATGCCACAAGCAATGCCAGTCCTGCTACAACTATCAGGAGCCAGAAATACCAGTAGTCAGGAAGCATAAGGACAGAGAAAAAACCCAACGTTGGAATAAATACAAGAAGTATACGGGTTGTCCGATACCAGTCTTTTTTCGTAACTTCCCAGTACTTTTCTCCATTCATAGTTGCTCTTTTCCCCCTTTTCTGCCCTTTCTTCGATTTGAAGTTTTGTGCCAAAAATTAGGATTTGGGGCTATTTAAGGGTATTTTTCCTCCCGAACTTTTCAGCAACAGACACAAGAACACTTTCCCGGAAGAAAAAGGATTTTTTAAAAAATGGAGATGAAATCCTTCGAATAAAAAGCGCGTATAAACGAAAGTAATTTTCACCTTAAATAAGACTGGTAAAAAAAAAGGGAATTGCCTGTGATCTGAACAGGCAGGTTTTAGCTTTGATTCCTCCAGAACAGGCATTTCAACCCTTCTGGCTTTCAGTTATTTAGTTCTGCAAACTTCACTCTTTCTGAGCCAGTCAATGTCTGATTGGTAAAGAAGCCTCAGGTCTTTAAGTCCCAGTTTCAGCATAGCGAGCCTGCTGACTCCAAGTCCCCAGGCAAGGACAGGTTCTTTGATCCCGAAAGGTTCGGTAACCTCTTTCCTGAAAACGCCTGCGCCTCCAAGTTCAACCCAGCCGAGGCCGTCCACATAAACCTCGGGTTCCACACTCGGCTCGGTATATGGGAAATAGCCAGGGCGGAAGCGGATCTCTTCGAACCCCATCCTGTGGTAGAACTCTGCCAGCAGCCCAAGAAGGTCTGCAAAGGACATGTCTTTATCCATAACAACTCCTTCAAGCTGCTCGAATTCGGGAGTATGGGTCGGGTCAATTGTTTCCCTGCGGTAAGCCCTGTCAATGCAGAAGGCTTTTACCGGTGGTTTCGGATTGTCAGCCAGATACTTGATAGTGACTGCGGTTGTATGGGTCCTCAGCACATTGCGTCTGGCAAGTTCCCTGTCCCAGATCCCACCCCAACCACAGGAATCAATAACTCCTCCACGCTCGTGCATTGCAGCCACTTCCTCTGAATACTCAGCCGGAGGCTGGCAGATGCTGCCCAGGTGGAAAGTATCCTGCATATCCCTGGCAGGGTGGTCCTGGGGCTGGAAAAGGGCATCGAAGTTCCAGAAGGAGCTCTGGATGATTCCGCCTTTGATCTCGGTAAAGCCCATTTCCAGGAAAATCTGGCGCATCTGTTCGATAAGGCGCCTGTAGGGGTGGATCTTGGCTCCGTAGAGGGGTTTAGGAGTAATATCAAGCCGATATGGCCTGAATTTTTTCTCTTTCCAGGCCCCGCTCTTAAGCAAATCGGATGTTATCTGGGCAATTTCTTCTTCAAGGACAAGACCCTGCGCTGCAAGAGCGCTTCCTGTATCTGTTATGGAAACAGTCCTGAATTTTTCTTCATGCTTTATGACAAGTTTGCGCTTGAGGAGATCTTTCACCGTTCCCTCGTCTGCCGCAAGCTCTTCAAGAGTTTTTGTTTTGCCTGTGAAAGCTGCAAGGGCTTCTTCGTCTTTTCCTGCCTGCGCTTTTCCAGACGGCACCATTACTCCATTTTCAACTTTTGCCCATCCTTTTTTTACAAGCCAGCCGGCTGCAATTCCTACCATCTGAGGAGAAAAGCGGTTCCTCAACTCTTCAAGAGAAGTAGGGGTTTTCAGGGAGTCAATAATCTGGCGCTCCGGAAGCCCACTTTTTGTGTATTCTTCCCCTTCCTTTGTAAGGGAATAACGTTCGAGCACTTTTTCGGAAACTGAAGCAAATCCTTTTTCCGCAAGCATGAAGGCTGCCTGCATTGCCGCATCTACCTGCAGCCCTGATTTTTCCTCCAGTCTTTCAGGGGCTGCAGACCCCAGTTCCTCAAGGACAAGCAAGATCTTTTTCTCGCTGATTGTAAGGTTTTCCTGAACACTCATATGTGATCACATTCTGGTATCCTGAAAATGTTGAAAGTTTTATATTACGAGTTTAATAAATTTATTAATGACTTAATTTTTGTAGACGATATTATATTCATTGAGTTGTTCCCGTGCAAGTTCCCGTTTTTCCTGGTGGTCTTTTAAGAACTCATACATTTTTTCCGCTGCAAGCTGTTTGCATGAGCCGCACATCCTCGTTCCTGAGATGCATTCCTGCCTGATCTCCAGCAATTCTTCGTCTTTTTCGAGCAGGTGGAAGAGCATGAGTTCGAAAACCGAGCATTCATCGGGTTTTCCACCCAGTTTTTTCTGCTCTTCAAGGGTCACACAGCCTCCAGTCTTTGCTTTCTTTACCTTTTTCGCCCCTTCCTTCGGGTCATCAGTAAGAGCGATATAGCTGTCAGGGGCGCTGCTTGACATTTTTCCTCCCTGCAGCCCGCTCATGAAACGGTGGTAGGTGGATGCAGGAGGCATGAAGGCATAGCTTCCGAATTCAGCTGCGACTTCTGCCACGATTTCTTCAAGGACTTTCCTTGTGGTTTTCCAGATTTTTCTAAAAACGAAGTATTTTTCATACTCAGAAAATTCAGGTGGTTTAGCTTCATTGGCAAATTTAGCGATTTCCTGGATCTGGGTCATGAAGTACTTCCTTTTCTCAGGCTGGCTTATTTGTAAACCAAATCTTTCAAGGAATGCAGAGTCAGGAGTCTGGAGCACATCAATGTGCTCTTCATAGAGTTTTACTTTCCCAGGAATGCGCTTTTTGAGTTCCTGCAAAGCTTCCTTAGGAGCCCCTTTTCCACGAATGCTGAGATACTTCCAGCCTTCTGATGTTTCTCTTTCCTCGATCCTGAACATGTTCATTTTGCCTGCAAGTCCTCGCGTCAGTCGAAGGTGCGGATCCTGGTCAGGCCCCACAGGGACCACAACGGGTTTTGTCCCTCCAAATTCATCTAGCTGGGGCTGAAGGATATCTGCCGCCTGGGTTGCCACGCTTAACATATGGGAGAGGTTTGTCTCTCCTGAAAAGCCATATATGGCGCTCAGTTCCGAAAAATTAACCTTGACTCCGAGTTCAAATGCCAGATCCTTAACGCTTTTACAGCCTGACTGGAAGTAAATAAGGCCATCGGGCTTGAAACCGAGGGCAATAAGGCTTAAAATATATTCTTCTACCCCGATTTCCCTGCATTTCTGCCAGGAAAACCCGCGTACAGAAAATGCTTCTCTATCCGCAATCCCAACAAAGGCAGACGCTCCCCTCTCCTGGTGCCATATAATCTGGTCCATGACCATCTTGTGCCCAAGGTGGACCTTCCCGGAAGGCATAAAGCCGTCCATAACCGAAAATGGGGCACCTGACCTCATTGCCTCTGCAATCTGTTCGTAATCGCGGTGCCCGAAGATAACTCTCCTCCGCATGTACGTATGCGGGGAGGGGATTTCAGGAAGTAAATTTTCAAAGGGAGAAATCCCGAATTCTTCGAATAACTTGGAATAGTCAGTAATGTCGCTTGAACTCCACGGGTCAAGTTTAGTATGCATGAAATCCCTCATTACTGCCGGTTTTCTTCGGAAACGCCTCAGAAAAGCAGCTTTCTCTTGTTGAACATAATTGAGGATATAAATATCATTTCAGCTAAATTGCTCTTTAAAAATACCTGCTCATATGTAAATGTTTATCTTCGGGTAACCAGTTCCCAAACTAACATTCACTTTATTCTTATCATTGACTTTATGCTTTATTCTCATTTCATTCGGAATGTTGTCTGGCAGATCCGACTGAATAGGAAGAGGCTAAAAAAAGTGATAAAAATATAAGGGAGAAAACTCTATAAAACAGAATCCAGACAGTATACTATGTCGAGATTATCTTCTGTAAACCTTTTCAAAAGGATAGGGCAATTTTGCTCCTGCCGGGATTCTATCAACGAACTCCAGAAATTCGGGGTCGTGCATCGGGGTCAAGTTTTTCTGCTTCTGGAAGTAAGGGTAGCTCCTGATTTTCTGCCAGATTTCTTTTAAGGATTCTTCTTTTACGTTCCCAAAACTGAAAGGAGGATAAGGGCTGGGCTTTACATCTCCGTCTGCTGTTATATGCATCCAGCGCCTTCCTGCCATTGCTCCCAGCATCTGCCCTTCAAAATAAGTGTTTGCAAACATTCTCGGACCTTCGGGACTTGCATTTATCCGGTGGTACATTTCAAGGATATCCTTACGGTTCTCATCCGTGAGCACAGGCTCGTTCCTGGTTTTTGGTATGGCTTCCCATATTGAGAATTCGTGTACCCCAAGTTCCGATGCAAGAGAATAGAGAGCAGGAAGTTCGTGTATGTTTGAGGGAGATGCATGCGTTGTCATTACAACCACGAGTCCTGCTTCAAGTGCCAGTTTCATGGCAGATACCGCTCTTTCGTACGCTCCCTCGGACTTTCGGATTGCATCGTGTTTTTCAGGATTAGTTGAATAAATGCCCACCATAAGGGAATGAAGCTTTTCTTCTTTAAGACGAAAAGCAGTTTCTTTTGAAAAGTCCGTACCCCATGTGGAACAGTTCACTATAGCACGTTTTTTGTCCACATACTTGATAAGTTCAAAGACTTCTTCCCGCAGTAGAGGATCATTCTCAGTAAATGTGATAATGAAAGTGCCAAGTTCAAGGGCTTCATCTATTATTCTTTTAACAGTACCTGTATCCAGCTCGTCTTCGATTGTTCCAGGCGGATATCTTGAACTATTCTGGCGGGTAAGTTCAATTGATACGGTTTCGGGAATGTATTTTCCCAGGGCTATCTGCATTTCTGCGAAAATAAGACGTTTGAAAACCGGGCTCGGAATTGGAGGAAGCCAGGCCGAGGCAATTACTCTATCTTCCTGTACAAGGGCTGGCTTTTCCTCTTGCAGGCGGGAATTGATCTTCTTCAGGATAGGGCTGCAAGCTGCTTTCAGAGTTCCGCTTGCTGCAAGCTCCAGGGTATCCCCGGCTTGTCGAAGGTTCACTGATAAACCAGGCATAGAGAGAATTTCTATGTTTTTGCCGCTCACTGGAGTATCTCGTACTGGAGTGTCACGTACTGGAGTGTCACGTACTGGAGTGTCACGTACTGGAGTATCTCGTACTGGAGTGTCACTTATTGGAGCGTCAGGCACATTCATTTTATCAGGAGTCATTTTTATCTCACACGTTCCTGCTTTTATTGGTGTTGAGTGGCAGATATTTAAAATCGCCCCTGGGTTTTTTCGGAGGCTGAACTCCAGGAAGTTCTCGAATTATAAAAATCGGCGGAATAGCATATGAAAACTTCAAAAGAGGGAAATGTCTGAATACAAGATTTACAAGATTTTAGTCTCTGAATATAAGGCAATCTCTGAAAAATAAGGACTTAAGCTGTCCAGGCACAAGAACTGAATACAGAAGTATCCGGCCTGGACTGCCTTAATGATTTCTAAAAAGCTTAAACCTCAGGCCCTCTCTGAAAAGGCAAGGTTTCCGCTGATCTTCTTTATTTTTACCGTGACCACGTCGCCTTTTGAGGCTCCTGGCACGAAAACCGTGTACTTATCTATTTTTGCTATCCCGTCACCTTTGGACCCCACGGCATCAATCCGGAGTTCATAGGTTCCACCTTCTTCGATAGCATCCCTGACAACCACATTGCTTACCTTTCTCTTTTTGACAGGTCTGTGAGCCCCACAGGCAGAACATTTCAGGATAAGCACCCTGTCCACCCTGACAAGCTGGGTGTCCGGGCGTTCGCATTCCGAACACATGACGTATTCGTCCACATAAGCCTGAATGTTATCAGCCATCTGAACTCTCGTAAACCTTCCCTGGAAGACTGCACGTGTGCCTTCTATTTTCCCTGCAGTCCCCAGCTCCCTGGTGAGATATTTCATCAGATGATCAGGGTCCCGGTTAAGGATATCTGCAATATTTCCGAAGTTATCCAGAATTGTGGTCTTGCCTTCGGAAAAGATTCTGGGCTCAGGGATTACGAATCGAGCGTCCGTAGTCTTGGTTTCAGGCATTTTTGCCATTGCACGGTCCAAAAGCTCTTCGTAATCGTACATTAGTATACTCCTTTTGATGTTAACAGTTTAACTGGTTACTGAACCAGTTCTGCCCCTTGATCGATAACGATTCTGCAAGGGGTAGGCAGTTTCTGTCCTGCATGCCAGAGAGCTTTCTTTGCGGCCTCGAAGTTTTGCTTTTCAACAGCCACTGTGAAGATTTTCTGCATTGCACTTACTCTTGCTGCTGTACCTACATTCTTTCCAAAAGCCCTGCGCATTCCGCTGGATACACGGTCAGCACCAGCGCCGGTTGCCTGCTTGTTTTCCCTGAGTACTTCGTGTGGGTAAACACGGAGTTTCATGGAAAAGCCCATCTTTCCGGCATCTGCACTCAGGTGCCTGTTTGCTGTAACACGGGCTGCTTCAAGAGCAACGTGCCTTATCTGGCATCTTTCTTCTACAAGCAGGGAAACTTTTATCGGAAAGGAGTTATTTGCTTTGTCTCCCATGTCATAGTGAATAACCTGACTTCCGGGAACACCGCCCATGTATTTTTTTCGGGTAAATGAGCGCTGCCTTACGTTTCTGTACATACTTCCTGGCTTTCGTACCATAAGCTTGATTCTCCTGGAAAAATAATGATTTTAATTAAAATTTGTTGTAACGGATTTGTCTCCGCATATAAATGTTTGCATCACGTTCGCAAAAAATCGTTTAGCAAACCATTCAGTATGAGATATGTGCATATAGAGATACTTGCCTGTATTTACATTTATCTGTAAACCAGCCCTGGTGGACTTTAGCAGGCGACTTATCCATTCCCATGCCCTCTGATTGGGATTCCGGAATTGAAATTTCATAACCCCTGAAAATTTATATATCCCGGGCTTAGGTGACTTACTCCCTACTACTTAGTTGTTTATAAGTTTTATTGATGATTCAGGATATTTTTCAAAGAATCCTGCAAGGAGACCAAAACAGCCTGAAAGCATCATGCTCCCGAAAGGTGCGGCAAAATGCAATTTGCTTAAAATATTCTCTCTGATCTCCGAGCCTGAAAGTTTTTCAAGCATTTCTCTCTTCGGGCCTGTAACCATTATAGATTGAATTTGCTCAAAGCCTGGAGCTTCCTTTATATACGCTCCGTGTCCTCCATCTGCGAAGACCTCATCAAAACCAAGTTTTCCGTCGGCAAGCCTTCTAATGTAATCCTGCAGTTTTTCCGGATTCATAAGAGAAGTATGGTGCTCAAAAAGTGCTGTAATCCTGTTTTCAAGCACAAGTGCCCCCAGAGTATGTCCATTTCCAATATTAACCACAATCGAAGGCTGCAAGGCGGCAGGATCAGTAAGAGCCCCGAAAATGGCTGCAGGGCCAGTGTCCATAAAAACTGATCGGGTTTTCGAGTTTCCGATGGCTTTGAGAAGGGAATCTGCCTGGGCTTTCATTCGGGTAAAAGCCGCCGGGATTTCTTCAGGCCTGTACACAAAGTTTTCAAGTCTACCTCCTCTTCCAATAAGTTCTCTGAGGAGCTCAAAGCGGTATACCCTGTTACTTTTCCCGGGGGCATTCCCATGATCCTGTACTGCCACAGCAAAATTTTCAGGCATAGGCACCTCAAAAATTGAAAGCGCGGACGAAATAGATTCCGGATCGAAGTCCCGCAGAACAATATTGAGTGCATTTCCCTCAGATGCAAGTTTTTTTGCCTCTTCTTCGGAGACAATCTGAATTCCAAAAGCCTTCACTTTTTCGATACTATCATGGATAGTCAGAGCAGCCTGCTCAGTAGCATATACCGGAAAACCTACCTCCAGATGAGCTCTGATAGCAAATGCAGACGGTCCTCCGCCCATTATGTTCCCTGTAAGCACTATCGCTTTTCGTTTTGTAGTCGCTTTTCGAACCTTTTCTGCAGTGACCTGGGTGGGAGCAGGCATAACCATAAGCAGGCTATTTTCCACCTCTTTTTCCGAATCAAAGAGCAGGATATCCTGTGTACCTGTTCCTATATCCGCTGCAAGTATGAGCATATCTGAGCATTGGCTGATAAGCTATTAAAATATAGGCAAGCAAGTAGAAGTAAACAGGACGTCGCATAGAAGGGGAACTTTATACGAAATCACTCAGGATACGAAATCGGCCAGGATACTAATCAGCCAGGATCATGGCTCAAACTCCAGTTTCCCGAGAGTATGGAATTCATGGGGCGCCCACATAAGCAGGTCCAAAATGGAGAGTGCTGTTTTCATGAAAGAAGCTACACCAGAAATTCATAAAAAAGACGCTAAAAAATCTTTTTCTTTTGCCTTAATCACAATTTCTACATCAAGGTATGAAAAATACGGAGATTCCGCTTTACCTGAAGAAGCTGAAGACCTCTCCGGAAAAGATATGAAGGACCTTCTTGAAGCCGCTGGTCATAAAGTTCCTTTCTACAGGCTCGTCTCCGATGAAAAAAGCTCAATTGTAGACGCAGTTCTTACTGCCCTTGATAGTTCCGCAGATATTATAATTACCAGCGGGGGTACGGGGCTTGCTCCAAAAGACCTTACAATCGAGTCCATAATCCCTCTTTTTGAGAAGGAAATCCCGGGTTTCGGCGAGCTTTTCAGGTACAAAAGCCTTGAGGAGATAGGGACGTCGGCAATCCTGACAAGGGCTGCAGCAGGCGTGATTAAAGGAAAGGCAGTGTTCTGTCTCCCTGGGTCACCAAATGCCGTAAAACTGGCCCTTTCAAAAATAATTATTCCTGAAGCCGGCCACATTGTCAGGCATGTGAGGGAATAATTTTTAGACTTTTGGCCCGTTTTGTTTCAGATCCCCAGCGTCATCCGGATTGTGTTCCGGATTGCAGGGGAAAGTCCGAGAATCAAAATAACCATTTTGATCAGCATTTTCATGTTCACAGACCATTTATCATCCTCAAACTGGGTGTCAAGCAAGTAAATAACCCCTATAAAAATTATAAGTTTCAATGGATACATAACTAATGCAGTGCCTGTAAGCTGAATAAGGTAGGCGGGTACTACATGTTTTGAAAAATATCCCAGTTTACTTATCCCTATGTAAGTTGAAGAGGCATCCATCAGATGGGCCAGCAGGATGGAGAGGTTCAGGGGATCGGTGAATATCGATGATTTGAAATGGCGGGCTACCAAGTAAAAGGCAAAGGTCAGTCCAGTTCCTGCTCCAATTACAAATAGGGGGACGTAGCCAGCTACCACTTCCTGGAAATGCAGCAGGTTGATGAGGTTTGCAAAAAACCATACGAGTCCGAAACCTGCAAATATGAGATGTAAATCCTTTACTAGCCCTGCCTTCTGTAGCCTGATGGAAAGCCAGAGGCAACCTATGGTTACTGCAAAGACGACAAAGTAAATATTGGGAGTTATGAGCAGATAGCTCAATGGTGGGTGAATGATACCTGCGGGAGAATCTGCAAAAATGCGCAGTGAAGAGCCTGCAAGCACGAAAGGCAGGACAGAAATAATAAAGCGAGGTGTGATCTTAACCTCCAGCTTTTCGAGAAGCCTGAAGACTCCGAATATGCAAATCCCCAGTACTTATTGCCCATGTGAAGGTGTTTACAGGGTTATATCCTGAATCAGTCCTTATAGGGTCGAGATAATATGTATTGATAAACTGGGAAATTTCATTAATTAAAGAACTCATCTTCTCACTCATTTTTAAAATGGCAATACCTAATACAATTCCATTGGTCATCGGTTAAGGATTTATTTCCTTCTCCTGCCCCTCTTTTTTGATACAATCACTTTATTTTTTAGTCCTTTGGAGTCGGTTAAGGTATAAAACGTCTAAAAGTATTATTTTTTATGCTAAATATCTAATAAAGAGTAAGTTTTATGGAGTCAAGACTGATAGACCAAGACCTCACGATTTTTTAACAGAGGAGGCAAGATATGTACAATAGAGAACATGCTAGTGCCTCGATTCCAAAATAAGTTCCTTATTAAAGGAGAAATTCAGGATGAGTAAATAGATTCAAAAGTCAAATTTTTAGTACTGTATTTAATTTGATTCTTACGATGTGGATTTTTCTACTCAATACTTTCTAAGATTTGTGATTTTACAGAAATTTGGGCACATTACCGTACTTTTTCTCTCAAACACAGATTATGCACGCTATTATTTGCGCCTTGAGATATATTTAAATAAAAATCAGGTTCATACCCCAATGTGCTTTTAATTAATATACTTTTATTTGTGGGCGGGCTCATATTACTCGCAAAAGGAGCAGACCTTTTTGTAGTGGTATCATCCTTGATTGCAAAAAGGTTTGGAGTATCTGAATTTGTAATAGGATTGACTCTTGTATCCGTTGGTACTTCGGTGCCTGAGCTCGCATCTTCTCTCACTGCATCTTACCAGCAAGCAAGTGGGATAGTCGTAGGCAATATACTCGGATCAAATATTGCCAATATCGGGCTGATTGCAAGTACAGCTACACTTCTGTCCAGTGTAAGAACCGAGGAGCTGATGTTGAGAAGAGATGGTTATATAATGTTATTTTCTTCAGTTTTATTTTTTATATTCATCCTTGACTTTGAAATTTCAAGGGTAGAAGCCTTAGTTTTTCTTCTGATGTACGTCGCCTATCTCCTTTTCCTGCTCGATAAGATAAAGAAACATGAAGATGATACGTACTTTAAAGATTTCTTGATCTATTTTTTAAGATTCGAATATTTCTTCGATTTAAAAGCAAGGATTGAAACTAGAATTTTTGGGCATATAGAAGAAAATGGAAAAACTGAAGTTGAAAATAAAAATAGTGGAAGAACCGGAGAAATTATTGAAAATGAAATCAGAACAGAATCAGAAAATAAAGGAATCAATGTGGATATTGAGACGGAGAATCTTTCTGAAAGCAATCTTTTAATAGAATTTTCCAAATTGATTGTAAGCGTGGCTGCAATTGTCATTGGGGCAAAGTACTTTGTTGAACAGTCAATCTTTTTTGCCCTGCTTCTGAATATTTCGGAAACCCTTATAGGGTTCAGTCTTGTTGCGGTTGGGACTTCTATTCCAGAACTTATGGTAACTGTCTCGGCAGCTCGCAACGGCTACGCCAGCATTGCTGTTGGAAATGTTATTGGATCAAATATTGCAAACATACTTTTGGTTTTGGGTTGCTCAGGGCTGGTTCACCCTCTCACAATAAGCAGACTCAGTATATACTATATAGCACCTTTCATGCTAATTATAAGCGCTCTGTTCCTCCTTTTTATTAGAACTGGCTGGAAAATTAAACAGTCTGAGGGACTAATCCTTTTATTGCTTTATTTCGGATTCATGGTACTTATTTTCAGCCTTGGGTAAGAAATCACCCCGAAAACGGATCCGTACAGGCTGTCACAAAACTCATTTGATTCTATCTGACCTTCCGCAGATGTCTGTTAAATTTGTCTATTTTCCTTATTAATATATAAATATTAAAAATACCGTATCTTGA
>MCHG01000209.1_pt1 | contig 27756 bp, 21 predicted proteins | sample 787351 | NCBI WGS metagenome assembly MCHG01 (sample SAMN05430296, study PRJNA330682) | permafrost metagenome | biome: Cold desert; feature: permafrost; material: soil; isolation source: enrichment culture inoculated with soil incubated with H2/CO2 at 20 degrees... ... | reverse complement strand
AACAAACAATTAAATAATCAATAGGGATGTTACACTTTTGCATTGCATTTTGTTACAGAAAATGCTTGCAATAAACAGTGTAATGGAAGCTAAAGTTGAAGATGCACCTAAAGATTTTCTTTCTCATATATTTATGAAATTCAATAATTATCGCTTAATTATGATAAGTTTATTCATTTCAGCAGCAATTTTTTATTTTGTGCGATTTTTAGAAAATCATGTATATCAGATATTTATAACAAACCATTATTTGATTTTTCATACTATAGTAGAGTTTGCTAGCATTGTAATGTATTTAGCCAGCTTTTTAATCATTTATTATGTGGGCGAAAGGGATTTAAGGCTTAGAATGAAAGTTCTAGCAGGAATACTACTTTTTGTAGGATGCGTAGACTTTTGGCATACGTTTTCCTATAATGGTATGCCAGGTCTTTTGGTACCAAGCTCAATTCAAACAGCCACCGCTTTTTGGATTATTGGACGACTAGGATTTGCTGCAGGTATTTTAGTAAGCAGCTTAATATCCTTGAGAGTAAAGGTATTTACTGTACATAAAGGGATAATAGCAGGGATACCTCTGCTACTTTCAGTGTTTTTTCTTATCTATATTAGCTATTTTCCCCAAGCTTTCCCCACGCTATTTATTGAAGGGGAGGGGCTTACAACCGTAAAGCGTGCATTTGAGTATTTAATTATTTTCATGCTAATTATTTCTTTTGTGAATTATTTTATAGAATATATTCATGAAAAAAGTAGTATATTGTCCTTATTTCTTTCAGCACTTATTATAAGTATATTCTCCGAAATAGCTTTTGTAAGTTATGCTAGTGTTTATGATACTTATAATCTTTTAGGGCATATGTATAAATTAATTGCTGCTTATATGATATTTAAAGTGCTATTTATTTTTAATATTAATTATCCTTATGAAAAGTTAGATAAGGCAGAAAAGGAAATAAGTGAGTACGCCAATAACCTAGAACAATTAGTAGAACAAAGAACAGAGGAAGTCAATAAAGCCAACCAACTTATGTTACAGGATATAGAATATGCAAAGACGATACAAAAGGCGATTATGCCCATAAAGCATAAACAATATGATAATCTAGAAGTGTATAGTGAATATATTCCCTATGAGAAGGTGGGGGGAGATTATTATGGTTTTGAAGATTTAAGTAAGGAATACCTAGCCTTTTATATAGGTGATGTTGCAGGACATGGAATACCAGCTGCTATGATGACTATATTTATGAAGCAAACAATTATTACTCAAAAGATTTATCAAAATGGTATTAAGGAAATTTATTCTCCTAAAGAGGTTATTTCAAATCTTTATAATCAATATAATGAAACAGATTTTCCTATGGAAATGTATGCGGTTATGATTTATGGGGTATTTAATAAAAGAACAAATAATATGTACTATTCATCTGCGGGACTAAATACCTATCCACTTTTATATGAGGGGGATGGAAGGGTGAAAGTCTTAAAACATACTGGCTTTCCTATTTGTAAATTCGATAAGGCTTATCAGCCCGAATTTAATGATTATGAGGTACAAATGTGTCACGGAAATAAGGTTTTATTTTATACTGATGGGATAATAGAGGTTACAGATAGAAGAGGAGAACCTTTTGGTGAAGATAAGTTAATAAAGATATTTGGAGAAAATGGGGATATGTCACCGGCAGAAATTTCTAAGGAAATACTCAATGAATTAAATCAATTTACCAAGGGGGCTAAATTAAAAGATGATGTTCATTACTTCATCATGGAAATAAAATAAAGCACCTGTATGTATGTAATATAGATGAGATACTGAGGTCCTAGGTTTTACTTTTATTCGAATGCAGATGGACTCCCTTACTAGAGAATAAGCCCTTATAACTATAAAAAAGGCTTATTCTTTTGTTTTTTCAATTTTTTATATACTTGTACGATCTAACCTCGATTATTACCGTGTTTAAAATAATTATAGGTATGGTTTTATTCAACTATTTGTGGTAATATAAGTGATGCACTGAAGCTGTTGGTTTTATTTTTGTTCGGACGTGCATGAAATCTATTACTGAAAACAGTATTACATATGATATATTTACTCAAGAAAAACCTACTTAGATTTTCTGATAATGATGAAAGATGTAATATGCATAATTGTATAGAGATGCGTAACATGCCAAGGCGAGACAGAAAAGGGTAAAGGTTATCCATGGTGTAGTAAATAATATGATGATCAGATTGGAGAAGAGAGATGGAATCAAGTATTGTTTTAGAAGCAAATAAAATATTGGAATTAGTTGCCATAGTTATTTTTTGTGGGGTAATGTTTTCTGTATTAAGTCGTCTGATTAAGTTGCCAGATGTAGTTTTATATATACTCGCAGGAATAATTATTGGTCCTCATGTAATGAATTTAATCAATGTTGACAAGTATCCCATAGGGAATCAACTGATTTTAATTTTTGGAGCTGCATATATTCTTTATGATGGTGGGAGAGAAATCAACTTAAAAGTTCTTAATAAAGTAAAAGTATCTGTAGGTTTACTCTCTACCTTAGGAGTTCTAATATCTACATTTATTACAGGTTATTTTGCTTTTAAAATCTTACATATTGATTTTATTTATGCTTTATTATTAGGTGCAGTAATTGCATCTACCGATCCCTCTGTTTTAGTTCCACTATTTAAAAATATGAATATTGGTGATAAGATAAAACAGACGATCATTTCAGAGTCTGCATTTAATGATTGCGCAGGCGCCATAATAACCTTTACAATCTTAGGCATTATTGCAGGTGGGGCATTTTCATTAACTGATACCGTATTAGAATTAATAATGAATGCTGGTGGCGGTGCTTTAGTTGGAAGTATAATAGGGTTTTCTGCAACTGCTTTTGTATCAGATAAGAAGCACGGTATATTTAGGGAACATCCATCTGAGATAGCAATTGTTGCTGTGCTGGGTTCATATCTTATTGCAAATTATTTTAATTTTAGTGGATTTTTAGCTGTATTTATTGTGGGCATGTTCTGTGGGAATAAAGATTTATTTAATTTCTGGATACCAGAAGAATACTATAAAACGCATCTTCGTTTTAAAGAAGTTCTTACAATTCTTTTGAGGATGATGATATTTATTTTGTTAGGTTCACATATAGATTTTAACGTATTGTTTTCAAATGTGGGAAGTACTCTTGCGATTGTTGGTCTTCTTATATTTGTAGCTAGACCTATTTCTGTGTTGTTTTCCGTTATTTGGGATAAAAGTGCTCAATGGACATTCAAAGAAATCATTTACCTTATGTGGGTCAGAGAAACTGGAGTAATTCCAGCTGCTCTTGCCAGTATGTTAATAACAATGAACATACCTCATGCACAAGTTATTTCATCAGTAACATTTGCGACAATTATGATTACCCTTACATTTCAAGCTAGTACTTCGGGACTCTTAGCAAAAGTTCTTCGCCTAGATGAGAGTACGGATCTTCAAGATGATTTGGTTGACTAAACCACAAAAAAAACTTCTGATTATTCAGAAGTTTTTTTTATGGTTACAATACCTAGCATGAGCGCAATTAACCCAGTACAAAGGGTCAGGGTTGCGTATGTGCTCCTAGGAACAAATAAATTCAGCCTATTCAGGTACAAGCTGTCTCACGCTATTGCCAAATTGCCATAAATAATATCGGTCTTGATTAATCTAAAGTTGCCATTTCAGTTTCCAAAGATTGAAGAAAATTCTCTTCAAATTCTTTAGTAGGCAAGGGTTTACTAATATAATAGCCTTGGATTTCTTCACAGCCTAATTCAGTTAAAACATCATACTGCTCCTTAGATTCTACACCTTCAACAATTAAACGGTTGTTTAAATTATTCGATAGAGTTAGGAAAAACTTAGTAATATTATAAGCTTCTTCGTCTTTATGTATATTATCTATAAACTGTTTGGGTATTTTTATACGGTCAAAAGGGAAAAACCTATACGAACTAAACGATGCATAGCCCGTCCCAAAATCATCAATAGAAATAGAAACACCCATATTTTTTAGTTTATGAAGAATATCAAATATATTATCATTTGGGATCATGGCTACCCCTTCTGTTATCTCAAAATCTATCCATTTGGGATCGATTTGATAATCATAAAAAAGTTGTTCAATCATAAGCAGAAAATCATCTTGTACTAGTTGTTTTGGCGAAATGTTTATTCCTATAACAAGTTGTAACTGGTATTTATTGTTCCAAAGCGAAATTTGCTTTAATGCGTTTATTAGAACCCATTTGCCGATTGGAATAATATGATTTACATCTTCAGCAATAGGAATAAACTCTCCAGGAGAGACTATTCCTTTTTTTGGATTATTCCACCTGAGTAATGCCTCCATGCCAATAATCCTATGCTCTACAATATTATACTGTGGCTGAAAATACAGCTCAAATTCATGATCAAAATTGATAGTAAACAACAAGTACTTGATCTCGTTTTTCCATCTAATTTTTTCACATAGAATACTATCATAGAATACAAACTTATTATGCCCGTGTTTTTTGGCCTCGTACATAGCAATATCTGCATGATTAATCAAATCATCAATATTCGCACCAAGATAATCAATAGATATCCCTATACTAACTGAAACAGTAAATGAATACTTGTCCATTATAATAGGATGATTAAAAGATGAAGTGATTTTTTCGGCGAGGGTATAGATTTGATCAATATTTAACCTATTTACTTCACAGGCTATTACGAACTCATCTCCACCAAAATGACAGAGAATAGAGTTGTTATAATGTACTTTAGATAACCTTTTGGCAACCTCAATAAGAACCTGATCTCCTGTTTGATGACCATACTGATCATTAATGGCTTTAAATCTATTTAAATCAATGAATAGTGCAACAATATTAGAATCAATGGAAAGCTTTGAGATCATATCTTTAACTTTATTGTTGAAATATCTTCGATTGTATAAGTTTGTTAACATATTCTTATTTGAAATGTTACTTAATAGTTGATTTTTTTCTGTTAATTCTTTTGTCCGCGCTTCAATTCTTCGCTCTAATTCCATATTTAAATTTGTTTCTCTCTCCAATAAAATTTCATTTCTTATAGCAGATTGGATATAAGTGCTTGTGCTTTTATAAATCAAAACCAACATAGAAAAGAATAAAAGATCGCCAATAATAAAACCATCCATAAGTATTAATAATATCAACGTTACAAGGAGAAGAAATACCTTGTTATTCATACCAACATTAGAGTAATCATATCGTTCAAACTCATTTCGTAGCTGGGGATTATCATTTATTACAAAAGCTGTTGAAATTAATAATAGCGAAAGTATATAGAGTGAATCAATGAACGTATTCGGTATGTATTGATCAAATAGATCTAAATAATACCAAATAATATCAGTAACTGAATAGAGGATTATACCTGTTGCCATTAACCGAATACAAATAGATATTTTTCCATCTCGTATGGATAGATACCAAATAGAAATCAATGTAAATACTAAAATATCCAAAATAATATTGATGATAGATATTGATCCAGAAGCTATGACTATCTGAAGTGTTTGAATATCTCTACTCAGAAATAATGTCCAAAGTAAATATAATACTGAAGAACAACATACAAGAAAATCAATGATAAGTTGGAATATATTCCAATTTTTAAATTTATTTGTCGTATAAAGCATTGCGGCAATAAAAAATAGCACATTAGTTACCGTATATAAAAGGGAAATAATAAGACTGTCTTCAGGATCTCCAACACCTGTGAAATCAAATAAGCCCCATAATAGTTCAGCAACAGCATAAAAAAGACAACCCATACTAAATGATAACCCAAAAATTTTTATAATAGACCAAGGAATTTGATAAATATATTTAAAGATAAAAAAAGATGCAATAAAAGCACCAATGGGGGATAAAATATTTCCCCAAGTATTAGATTGAACTATCGTACTATACAGATATATAAGATAATATAATGATAGAAATACTAAAATTTTATTTTGCCTATTAATCATTTTCACCTTCGAACTATTTACTATTTGTATATTATATCGGCTATTTTATGGTAAATTTAATATTTTTAAAAATCTAGATACTAATTATTGTTAAATAGTTTTCAAAGAAGGACACACTTCAACCTTTTGAAAATATAAATGTAGGCATAGCAATCACCACCAAATTTATAAAAATAATAGTATTGGTATATTTCATTATAAATAGCATGTGATAAATAATGATAATGAATTCCTGTTAATCTATTGTCAAATACTTGCGATATTTGTAACAATGGTTACTGAAAAATGTTGAATAAAATAGTATATTTACTTCAGAAGATAAAACGATTAAAGTAATTGAAAAAATAAGTGTATTAAAAAAATAAAAAGGGGTGTTGTAAAGTGGGTATGTTTTGTTATCAATGTCAAGAGGCGGCTAAAGGAACTGGTTGTACAGTAAAAGGAGTTTGTGGTAAGACTGGGGATGTGGCAAATCTACAAGATTTATTAATCTATGTACTAAAAGGAATATCTATTTATAGTACAAAAGGAAGAGAACTAGGTATTGTTAACCGTGACGTAGATCAGTTTATCGTTGAAAGCCTTTTCGCTACAATTACAAATGCAAATTTTGATAAAAATTCATTTGAAGAAAGAATTAAAAAAGGGTTATCCCTAAGAGATGAATGTAAAAATCAGGTAGTAAAAGCAGGAGGCTCAGTAGGTCATGACTTGCATGATGCAGCCTTATGGGGTCAAGTAGGATCTAAGGGTCTTAGCACAGAGGGTATTTTACAGAAAATCTATAGTTTGTTTTCTGGGGCAAATAAAGATAAGGGAACTGTTAGTCCTGAACAATTCAACCTAAAAGCTACAACGGTAGGTGTTCTAGCTACCGAAAATGAAGATGTAAGGTCTTTAAGAGAGTTATTAATCTATGGTCTAAAGGGTATAGCAGCATATGTAAAACATGCGGATAATTTGGGTTATGAAGATAAAAACATAGATACCTTCATACAAAAAGCCTTGATTGCTACTATCGATGACACTTTAACAGCAGATGAATTGGTAGCGCTTGTAATGGAATGTGGTAAATATGGTGTGGATGCAATGTCCTTACTAGATAAAGCGAATACATCTAGCTATGGAAATCCTGAAATAACTAAAGTAAATATTGGAGTAAGAAAAAAACCAGGTATTCTAATTAGTGGTCATGATTTAAAAGATATTGAAGAATTATTAAAACAAACTGAGGGAACAGGAGTAGACGTATACTCACATAGTGAAATGCTTCCAGCTCATTACTATCCTGCGTTTAAAAAATACAAACATTTTGTAGGTAATTATGGAAATGCATGGTGGAAACAAGATAGTGAATTTGTGAGCTTTAATGGTCCTATCTTAATGACAACAAACTGTATTACACCACCTAAAGCTGAGTATAAAGAACGACTTTATACTACAGGAACTACTGGTTTTGAAGGTGTAAAACATATTCCAGATGGTATTAATGGAAAGCCAAAAGACTTCTCAGCGATTATTGCTCAAGCAAAGAAATGCAAGTCTCCTGTTGAAATTGAAAAAGGAGAGATTGTTGGAGGATTTGCCCATGCTACAGTAATAAGTCTTGCAGACAAAGTAGTAGATGCAGTCAAGTCAGGAGCAATCAAAAGATTCTTTGTCATGGCTGGCTGTGACGGTAGAATGAAGGATAGAGATTACTATAAAGAGTTTGCACAAAAACTTCCCAAAGATACTGTAATCCTTACAGCAGGCTGTGCAAAATATAGGTATAATAAGTTGGAACTAGGTGATATCGGTGGAATTCCAAGAGTATTAGATGCTGGACAATGTAATGACTCTTACTCATTAGTGGTCATTGCACTTAAATTAAAGGAAGTATTCGAGTTAAATGATATTAACGAGCTTCCTATATCCTATAATATTGCTTGGTATGAACAAAAAGCCGTCATCGTATTATTGGCCTTGCTATATTTAGGAGTGAAGAACATTCATCTAGGTCCTACATTACCTGCATTTCTTTCTCCAAATGTAGCGAAGATTTTGATTGAAACCTTCGGTATTGGCGGTATTACAGATGTAGATAGTGACATAAATATGTTCCTAGGAGCATAGAACGAAAGCAGTGGATTAATGCCACTGCTTTTTTATGCTAAATTTTAAAGAGAAAACGAAAATAGAAATGTTTAATAGTATCGTATTGTGTAATGTGCATTGGTAATAGGAAAATAGAAGGCTTTATGATATACTTAATTTAACATAATTAGATTTATGACCGAAAAAAGAATCAGTAGACGACTAAGCGTAATTACATAATCAACGGTATTCTAGCTAGAAAATTTGCAAGATTTTAAGTAGAAGATAAACATTCTACTAACCACACAGAAAAGGGGAATATACATATGAAATTTGAATGTGCATTTATTTATGTTGCATCTGGTTTAGATTCAAAAAAAGACAGAGCCTTCATCCCATCAGAAGATATTAATATGAATGTAGTGGGATGTGCGAACTACGAGGAAGCAGAAAAGGTAGCAATAGAAATGGTAGAAAAGGGATGTAACGCATTAGAATTATGTGCAGGATTTGGAAACGAAGGGATTGCTCGCATTAAAAAAGCTGTTGGAAACAATATAGCTATTGGCGCAGTGAAATTTGACTTCCATCCAGCTTTTGGCTTTAAAAGTGGCGACGATATGTTTAGCTAACAATTTCTAAATGTTATAAGACGAAAAATAGTATAGGAAAAAGTAAATAATTAATAGATGTGATTACACAGGGGAAGAATAAATACTTTTTCCCTGTGTTATTTTATTTACAGTGATTGGGTGATATAAAAACTAGGCGAAGTTGTAATCCTATAAAGATCGCAATGGATTATTCCCAAAAGCTGTTTTAAGATTAAGTATGTTCACAAGGAAATTATTTAGATAATTTTGATATACGCAGAAAAATATGGGTAATAATAAGACAAATAAATAGTAACATAGTTTTTACGAAGGAGGAATTTGTATGCAAAAGATTATTCCACACTTATGGTTTGATAAGGAAGCAGATGAGGCATCAAAATTCTATATGTCCCTATTTGAAGGTTCGAAACTCAAGGGGAAAACTATACTAAATGATACACCTTCAGGAATAGTGGAGATAATCACAGTTGAGCTGGCAGGTCAAGACTTTATGTTGATGTCAGCGGGACCAATTTTTAAAATTACACCGGCGGTATCTTTTCTAATCGCTTGTAATACTGTGGCTGAGGTGGAAATGCTCTGGAACAAATTTATTGAAAATGGTGAAGCACTTATGCCTTTAGACACCTATCCTTTTAGCGAAAAATATGGATGGGTTATGGACAAATACGGACTTTCTTGGCAAGTGATGTACATGGGAGATTCTGAGATCAAGCAAAAAATCACACCAACCCTCATGTTTGTAGGGGATCAGTGCGGAAATACAGAAGAAGCTATCCAATTCTATACTGCTGTGTTCAATAATTCAAAAATCGAGGATATCCTTAGATATGGTGAAGATGGTGAGCCCAACAAACCAGGTATGATTCAGCACGTAGAATTTACGCTTGAAAACCAACATTTTGCAGCAATGGACAGTGGTTACGAACATGGTTTCACATTTAATGAGGCCATATCTTTTCTTGTAAACTGTGATACACAAGAAGAAATAGATTATTATTGGAATAAGCTATCTGCAGTTTCTGAAGCAGAACAATGTGGATGGTTAAAGGACAAGTATGGATTTTCATGGCAGATTGTACCCACAATCATGCACGATATGATGCAGAACAAAAATGCTACGAAATTGGCTCATGTTACTGAAGCTTTTCTTAAAATGAAAAAGTTTGATATTGCTGAGTTGATTAAGGCATATCAAAAATAATGACTGTGTTTAAGATTTGTGTTGATATTAAAGGGGAACTCTAGAGTTCCTCTTTATTGTACCTTAATTTATAATGTATCTCTATATATTTAGTAGGGCGATTCATGAATTGTCTGTTATATGACATCATTTCGTTTTGATTGTATAAAACAACCTACCTTTTTCCTTACCTATTTTTCAATCTCTAAAGAACCTCATTCATACATCGAAAAATTGTTTAGATATATTTACAATTGTTTCAGGTCATCTTTTCTAAAATTAGCGGTGGTCCTTAATAAAAACCATATAGGTATAATAAAATCTACCTTAATAGTAGATTCATAAATAACACTCTAAATGTTATTTGTTATTTTTGGAAATAACTGATTAAATTATCTCAAATGGGAATATTAAGATACATAAAAAGCAATATAGGTAGGTGAATGATCAATGACAAAACCTCAAGAAATTAGTGTTGTGGAAACTGACATGGAATTACCCCAAGAAGGGTTTAGGGAGTTAGAAGAATATATAGATCATATCAAAACTACAAAGGGTGCATTAATTGAAATCTTGCATAAAGCACAAGGAATATTTGGTTATCTTCCTAGGGATGTTCAATTATTTGTAGCACGTAAACTTGGAATTCCAGGAGCAGAAGTTTTTGGCGTGGTAAGTTTTTATTCGTACTTTACGGTGAAACCCATGGGGAAGCATACCATTAGTGTATGTATGGGCACGGCATGCTTTGTTAGGGGAGCAGACAAAATTTTAAACAAGATGAAAGATAACCTAGGAATAGAATCAAATGAAATGACAGAAGATGGGTTGTTTTCCTTAAAGAACGTACGTTGTATTGGTGCCTGTGGTTTGGCACCGGTAATTTTAGTGGATGAGAAGGTTTATGGAAGAGTAAAAGAAGATGAAGTTGAAGATATAATTAATAAATATCGCAAGATGTAGGAGGGTATCATGAGAATAGATTCCTTGGAACAATTGGATAAAATCAGAGAAGCTCATAATGAAAGTAACCAGAATAATCCATCAATGAAAAAAATATTAGTATGTGCTGGTACAGGTTGCTTAGCTAGTGATAGTGAAAAACTCATAGAACTATTAAATCATGTGATAAAAGCTAGAAAATGCAGTGACAAAGTCAAAGTTGTGAAAACAGGGTGTTTTGGTTTCTGTGAACAGGGTCCTATAGTAAAGATCCAGCCTGATCATATTTTTTACGTAAGGGTTGTGCCTAAAGATGCGAGAACCATCATAGATGATCATATTATTGGAGGTAAAATAGTTGAACGTCTGTTATATGAAGAACCTCAAAAAAAACAAAGAATAGAAAAGCAAGAAGATATGCCCTTCTACAAAAAACAAATGAGATTAGCTATCAGAAATTGCGGCCTAATAGATCCAGAAGAGATCTATGAATATATTGAAAAAGATGGTTATACGGCCCTAGGAAAAGTGATTACACAAATGTCACAAGATAGCGTAATAGACGAAATAAAGAAATCTGGACTGAGAGGAAGAGGTGGCGGTGGTTTTCCTACAGGACTAAAATGGGAAATCACAAACAAACAACCTGGAAAAACAAAGTTTATTATTTGTAATGCAGATGAAGGTGATCCAGGTGCCTTTATGGATCGTAGTATATTAGAGGGAGATCCTCATAGTGTCATAGAAGCCATGGTCATTGGTGGATATGCTATAGGTGCAGATAAGGGCTTAGTATATATACGCGCAGAATATCCCATGGCCATATCTCGACTAACTACAGCTATTGAACAGGCAAGGCAATTAGGATTCTTAGGAAAGAATATTCTAGGTACTGATTTTCACTTTGACATAGAATTAAAGCTTGGTGCTGGGGCATTTGTTTGCGGAGAGGAAACTGCATTGATTAATTCTTGTGAGGGCAAACGGGGTGAGCCTGATTTCAAACCACCCTATCCCGCAGAGAAAGGTTACTGGGGGTATCCAACTTGTGTAAACAACGTGGAGACCTTTGCCAATATTGCTCAAATTATATTGAATGGATCTACCTGGTTTTCTGCCATAGGAACTGAGAAGAGTAAAGGAACTAAGGTGTTTGCTCTTGCTGGCAAGATAAATAATGTGGGTCTAGTAGAAGTGCCTATGGGAACTACCCTACGAGAAATCATTTATGACATTGGAGGAGGAATTCAAGATGGGCACCAATTTAAGGCGGTACAAACTGGTGGCCCATCAGGTGGTGTTATTACGGAAAAAGACTTGGATACCCCTATTGACTACGACAACCTACTGGGAATTGGTTCTATGATGGGCTCAGGGGGGATGATTGTTTTGGATGATCGAGACAGCATGGTTGATATGGCAAAGTTTTACGTAGAATTTACTATGGATGAATCTTGTGGGAGATGTACCCCTTGTAGAGTAGGTACAAAAAGGATGTACGAGTTACTTGTGAAAATTAGCGAGGGAAAGGGTACCATGGCAGACATGGATGATCTTACACAATTGGCACATATGGTGAAGAATTCTTCTCTGTGTGGTTTGGGTCAGACTGCTCCTAACCCTGTAATTAGTACCATGAAGTATTTTTGGGATGAATATATGGCACTGATAAAAGGCTCAGATCATCCTCAAGGGGAAGGGAAATATAAACCAAAGAACCAGGTAGGAGTAAAGGTTTAAGGGAGTGAGAAAATGGAAGAGATTAAAAAAGTATCCATAAGAATAAATGAACAGGACTATGTGGTACCCCAAGATATAACCATACTGGAAGCGGCACACGAAGCGGGGATAAAAATACCTACCTTATGTCATCTTGATCTTCATGATATGAAAATGGTGAACAAAACCGCATCATGCAGGGTTTGTATGGTGGAAGCTCCAGGGAGGGATATCCTGGTGCCGGCATGTGTAACAAAAGTAAAGGATGGAATGGACATCAGGACGGACTCACTTAAGGCGATAACCGCGAGAAGAATGGCTGTTGAATTGCTACTTTCAAATCACCCCAACGAATGTTTTACTTGCCCCAAAAATCTCCAATGTGAATTACAAGCTTTGGCAGCAGAGCTGGGTGTGAGAGAAATTCGTTGGGAGGGAGAGCGAATGGATTATCCTAAGGATATTTCCAGTGGTGCTATTGTGAAGGATGGTAATAAGTGTATCTATTGCAGAAGATGTGAAACTATGTGCAACGAAGTACAAACCTGTGGGATATTATCCGGGATCAGTAGAGGTTTTACTGCTTTTGTAGGCCCTGCGTTTAACATTCCTATGGTTGACTCTTCATGTACCTATTGTGGTCAATGTGTAGCCGTATGTCCAACAGCGGCACTGACAGAAGTGAATCACACACACAAAGTATGGGTTGCATTAAATGATCCGAATAAACATGTGGTGGTTCAGACGGCACCGGCCATCCGGGTTGCCATTGGGGAGCTTTTCGATATGGAACCGGGAACCATTGTTACGGGTAAGCTAGTTTCTGCCTTAAAGAGAATGGGTTTTGATGGAGTATTTGATACGAATTTTGGTGCAGATCTAACCGTTATGGAAGAAGCATCTGAACTAATCGATAGAATAGAAAACAATAGAACATTACCAATTTTAACTAGCTGTTGTCCGGCATGGGTGAAATTTATAGAACATCAATTTCCGGAATTATTGGAAATTCCTTCTACTTGTAAATCTCCCCATATTATGTTTGGTACCATTGCTAAAACCTATTATGCACAAAAAAATAATATTGACCCTGATGATATTGTGGTAGTATCTGTTATGCCTTGTATTGCGAAAAAGGCTGAGGCGAAGAGACCGGAATTAACAAAAGATGAACACAATAATGTGGATATCGTGGTGACCACTAGAGAATTAGGAGCCATGATTAAGGAAGCAGGAATAGATTTTAAGAGTCTACCAGATGAAGAATATGATCAACCTCTAGGAGAAACTACAGGAGCATCAGTGATTTTTGGTAGCACTGGTGGTGTAATAGAGGCTGCTTTACGAACAGCTTATGAGTGGATGACTGGAGAAACACTTGAAAACGTAGAATTTGAACAATTAAGAGGATCAGATGGTCTGCGTAAAGCCAGCGTCAATATTGGAGGAAAAGAAATAAAAATAGGGATAGCTAGCGGATTAGGAAATGCTAGAGAATTATTACAGGAAATACGCGATGGCAAAAGTGAATATCATGCGATAGAAATCATGGCCTGTCCAGGAGGTTGTATCGGTGGCGGGGGGCAACCTTACCATCATGGGAATTATGAAATCGTAAAAAAGCGACAACAGGCTATTTACCAAGAAGATCGTAATAAAAAGATTAGAAAATCCCATGAGAATAAAGAAGTATTAAAGTTATATGAGGAATTCATAGGTAAGCCCTATGGCAAGCGTGCCCATGAATTACTGCATACTCATTATGAAGAGAGGGAACGGATATAGTCGGTTGGACAGTTGGTTAGTTGGTTAGTTGGATGGTTGGGACCAACAGCGTTTCTAAGGATTTATTTAACTTAATCTTTATTCCAGATCATTTTTGCTAGGGGAAAGGGTTCTAGTGCGCGATCTAAAATACCATGGACATAGGCAATGAGGATACCATAGTTTACCATAGGAACTTTGTATTGAGATGCAACGGAAAGCCGATATAACATGGCGCGTTGATTAAGCATACAACCACCACAATGGACGATTAATGCATACTTTGTGATATCTTTTGTAAATTCTGTGCCGGCAACATGGGTAAAGTTCAATTGTTTCCCTGTGAGCTGTCTTATCCAACGAGGAATTTTCACTATACCAATGTCATCGGATTGGCGGTGATGGGTGCAGCCCTCTGCAATAAGAATTTCATCACCGTCTTTTAAATCAGATATTTTTTTTGCACCTGATACTAAAGTGTTTAAATCCCCTTTGTATCTTGCAAAAAGGATAGAAAAGGAAGTCATTAATATGTCTTTGGGCGTGTCAGCTGCAACCTTTAAAAAGGCTTGAGAATCTGTAATGACCAGTTTAGGTTTTATGGCCAATTTGCTAAAGGTTTCTCTTAATTCTACCTCTTTTGTGACAATAGCCATGGCATCGCTTTCTAGAATATCTCGTATCGTTTGCTGTTGAGGTAATATTAATCGACCTTTTGGTGCGGATTTATCAATAGGTACCACAAGTATGACCAAATCTCCTGGTGAGATTAAGTCTCCTACAATTTTAAATTTATCTTCTTCAGTGGGGGTTAGTTTAGTTAGGGTGGATTTGAAATTTTGAATGCTTTTTTTTCCAAGAGCACAAACAGGTAATAAAGAAATGCCTAGTTCCTTTTCAAAGATAGATTGAACTTCTTCCTCATTCGTCACTAAGTCTATTTTGTTTATTACACCAAGAATGGGAATACCTTTTTCTTGTATCATATGTAGTATTTCTTTTTCTTCTTTAAGATGTTTTTCAGTAGCATCTATAACAAGGACGGCAATATCTGTTTTATTTAGCACATCCAAGGTTTTCTCTTTTCTTAATTCTCCTAAAAGTGAAGTGTCACTTAGCCCAGCAGTATCAATCATGGTCACAGGTCCTAAGGGCAATAATTCCATAGATTTATATACAGGATCTGTGGTTGTCCCTTCAACAGAAGAGACGATGGCAATGTCTTGACCCGTTACAGCATTAATCATACTAGATTTTCCTGCATTTGTTTTACCAAAAAAAGCAATATGGAGTCGAATTGCTGTGGGGGTATGATTTAAGCTCATATTTAACTCCTTCCTGGTATACCTGGTTTTGTTACCTGATATACATTGAACATCTTATTTATTTCTGCTTCATTAAAAATCTTATTCTCTAGAAGTAAAGTTTCAATAGATATATCTTTTTGGAGTGCTTCTTTTGCTACAGCACAAGCTCGATCATAACCGATATAATTGATCAGGACAGCGGATAATGCAGAAGATTTCTTCAATGTATCCAAACATTTCTCTTTATTTGCTTTAAGGGATTGGATACAATCTTTATCGAAGATAGGGACACTATTGATTAATAAATCTAAAGATTCTAGTAGACATTCTGCGATTAATGGGGAAAAAGCATTCAATTCCAGTTGTCCAGAAAAAGCGGAAAGGGTGATGCTGGTGTCATTTCCAATGATCTTGTAACCAACTTGTACCATCATTTCACAAATCACTGGATTCACTTTCCCCGGCATAATAGACGAACCTGCCTGGCGTGGTTGTATTTCAATTTCTCCCAATCCTCCTTTAGGTCCTGAACCCATAAGTCGTAAATCATTAGCAATTTTAATTAGATTTACGGCACAAGCTTTTAATAATCCGGAAACTTCTACAAAAACATCCATGTTCTGAGTGGCATCTACTAATAAATCACTTCGTGCGATACCAAGTCCTGTTAATTGCTGCAACATATCCGTCATCCGGTAGATGTACTCTAGAGGTGCATTTAAGCCTGTACCAATCGCTGTTCCACCTATATTTACCTCACGCAGTCTTTCTTCTACTTTATAAACACGCCATCTATCCCTAGATACGGCTTTTGCATAAGCACCAAATTCTTGTCCTAATGTGATGGGTAAGGCATCGGATAATTGTGTTCGTCCTAATTTTAAAACTTCAGAGAATTCATTTTCTTTTTGTTGGAAACTTTCTTGCAAATGGGAGAGAATATCAGCTAAAGATCGAATTTTATAGATTGCTGCAATACGTATCGCAGTAGGGTAGACATCATTGGTACTTTGTGAGCAGTTTACATGATTGATAGGGTGTACCAAATAATATTGCCCCTTTTTCCCACCTAATTTCTCAATGGAAAGATTTGCGATTACTTCGTTTACATTCATATTTGTAGAGGTGCCTGCACCCCCTTGTAATGGATGGGTAATAAAAGCATCATAATGAGAACCGTCTAGAATTTCATCACAAGAAGCTATGATGGCATCGCCTATAAGTTCGGGCAATAATTTTAGGTCTCTGTTTACCAATGCAGCGGCTTTTTTTATTAAAGTTATAGCAGTAATTAAATCTATATTTACCTGATGATATGTAATAGAAAAATTTGCTTTGGCTCTATGTGTGTAGATACCATAGTAAGCGTCTATGGGGATATCTAAACTTCCTAAAGCATCGCTTTCATTTCGTGTAGTCATAATGCACCAACTTTCTAGCTCACTTGAAAATTCCTTATGCTTTATCATAAGGAATGTTTTATTAAATGATATGAATAAACCGTTATTTATCGTCAAAAGTGTAGTGGTTAAAATCTTATTTCCACAAAGAAATCATCCTAAATATGGATGAAATTTGAATGTAACATTTGATTATATAGTAATATGATTACAACATTATGTCAATGTGCTTCAGTTATTTGTGCTAAATTTATAGTATATTTGTTGTGCATAATTTTTAATGAATTTTCTTCTAATAAAATCATCATTGACAACAATAGGAGATATGATATGAAAAAAAATGGAAATATATAACTTGTGATGTATGCTAATTATGTTATACTTAATTTTATTAATTGAGCTATAAGGGTTGTGTTCTTTCTCCCTAATAGTAAACCACGTTATGCTTGTTAAACAAAGTATTGTACTAATTATATGAGAGTTCGTTCCAAATGAGAAGGCGAGAGATAGCTATTGTTTTCGTAGGGTTTTTTCCTATTTTATCTATTATAGTTTTTATCCTTGTGCCCTTATGGACGAGGTTTTTTTTGTTTAAGATCGACACGGTAGATATTAGGTATAGTAAATTTATATGGAAAAAAGAGAAGTTTATGGAGGCGAGAATTGCTTTAGATAGGAATAATTGTTAGAGATAAAAAGTCTGTTGAAAGATTAAATGATATTTTACAAGAATATAGAAAATTATATTGTTGGTACAGTGGGAACAAAGATGAATAGAAATGGGGGCAGTTTCAGTTGATTGATTTAATTAATAAACTTCAACAAACTCAAGTTTTGGATAAAGAGGAATTATCTTTATTACTAAATAAATTCACACCACAAACAAGTGAAGTTATTTATGAAAAAGCTAGGGAGGTTTCTCATAAATATTTTGGGAATGAAATCTATTCACGTGGATTAATCGAATTTACTAATTATTGCAAGAATGATTGCTACTACTGTGGCATAAGAGGGAGCAACACAAAAATAGATAGATATCGATTGAGCCTCAGTGATATTTTAGGCTGTTGTAAAAATGGATATTCATTGGGCTTTCGTACCTTTGTATTACAGGGAGGTGAGGATGAAGATTACTGTGATGAAGATATTGTTAAGATTGTAGGTTCTATAAAGGAGAAATATGCTGATTGTGCAATAACACTTTCTCTAGGAGAAAAACCATACGAGTCATACTTACAATATTTTCAAAATGGTGCAGATAGATACTTACTTCGACATGAAACTGCTAATTCACAACATTATAATAAGCTTCATCCCAGGAATCTAACAGTTGAACGACGTAAGCAATGTCTACAAGATCTAAAAAATATTGGATATCAAGTGGGGACAGGATTCATGGTAGGATCGCCTTATCAAACAATAGAAAATATTGTGGAAGATTTGATGTTTGTTCAAGAAATAGCACCCCAAATGATAGGAATTGGTCCATATATACCCCATCATGACACCCCCTTTGCAAATCAAAAATCAGGAAGTTTGGAGCTTACCTTATTTTTAATTGGTATACTTAGGCTTATGAATCCCAATGCGCTGATACCTGCGACCACATCACTTGGCACCATTGATCCAAATGGTCGTGAAATGGGGATTTTAGCAGGAGCAAATGTAGTCATGCCTAATCTATCACCTATAGGTGTACGTAAGAAGTATGAGTTGTATGATAATAAAATTTGTACAGGAGAAGAAGCTGCTGAATGTAAAGTGTGTTTGCAAAATCGAATGAAAAAAATAGGTTATGAGATTGTTGTAGATCGAGGAGATTATGTCTATCTATAACCAATGAAAAGGAGAGTATATGTATAATATAAAATCTAAAATCGCAACTGAATTTATTCATGATGAAGAAATCTTGGACACCATAGTATATGCAAAAGAAAATAGAAAAAACAAAGAACTAATAAACAGTATTCTAAAACGAGCCAAGGAATGTAAAGGTCTTACTCACCGGGAGGCAGCAGTACTTCTAGAGTGTGAGTTGCAAGAAGAAAATGAAAAAATGATATCACTTGCAAAAGAGATTAAGCATAAATTCTATGGAAACCGTATTGTTATGTTTGCACCATTATATCTATCAAACTACTGTATTAATGGATGTGTATATTGCCCATATCATCATAAAAACAAAATGATTTCTCGCAAAAAACTTACACAAGAAGAAATCTCTCGTGAAGTGGTTGCATTGCAGGATATGGGTCATAAACGTTTGGCTTTAGAAGCAGGAGAAGATCCTATACATAACCCTATCGAATATATACTGGAAAGCATCAAAACCATCTATGGAGTAAAACATAAAAATGGAGATATACGACGTGTTAATGTGAATATTGCTGCAACCACTGTAGAAAATTATTATAAATTAAAAGAGGCAGGAATAGGAACCTATATTCTTTTTCAAGAAACCTATAATAAAACAGTGTACGAAGAGCTTCATCCCACTGGACCTAAACATGATTACGATTATCATACAGAAGCTATGGACCGAGCGATGGAAGGTGGTATTGATGACGTTGGCATTGGTGTTTTATTTGGACTCAATACTTACCGATATGATTTTATAGGGTTACTTATGCATGCAGAGCATTTGGAGGCTACCAAGGGGGTTGGGCCTCATACGATTAGTGTTCCACGGATTTGTCCAGCAGAAGATGTGAAGAAAGAGGATTTTACAAATTCTATTTCAGATGATATGTTTACGAAAATTGTGACAGTGATTCGAATTGCCGTCCCGTATACTGGAATGATCATTTCTACTCGTGAGTCTCAAAATTCTCGACAACGAGTACTAGAGTTAGGGGTAACTCAAATCAGTGGAGGTTCTAGCACCAGTGTCGGTGGGTACGTGGAAAAGGAAGCAGAGGATGATAATTCTGCACAATTTGATGTAAGTGATACCCGTACATTGGATGAAATTGTTAATTGGTTAGTTTCATTAGGCTATATTCCTAGCTTCTGTACTGCTTGTTACCGTGAAGGCCGTACGGGAGATCGCTTTATGAGTTTGGTAAAGTCCGGTCAAATCGCAAACTGCTGTCAACCCAATTCACTTGTTACACTAAAAGAGTATTTAGAAGATTATGCTTCTTTAGATACAAAGAAAAAAGGTGAGGTTATTATAGCAAAAGAAGTATTACAAATTGAAAATGAAAAGGTGGCAGCAGTTGCAATAAAGAATTTATTTGAAATAGAAAATGGAAAAAGAGACTTTAGATTTTAATATTGTGAAACTCTGTTTATTAGTTGGTTTATGAGATGAAAATTTTATCAAAAAAGGAATGTATAGGAATATTATTTGTATAGAATACAAAGTTAAATGAGTAAGATATTTAGGATGTATTATAAATCAATATCTATATGTTAAAAAAGTAATTATCCATTTAAAATTGACTTAAACCATACAGAGGTATATACTTTTTTTTGTAAACAATGGAAAAAATTTTTGTAAATAATGTTAAATTCAGATTTCAAGTAGTTACAAAGAATTTGAAATTGTTACTAGAATCAGAAGTAATATGTCTAGCATCAAATTTATTATTTTTTACTTTCCTAATACCTGAAGTTTTGCATCAGTAAGAATAGGGTTAAGTAATAAACATAAAATCCTGATTCCTTTAGGTAGCAGAAGAGTGGGAAACGACAGATTCCTGTAAATTCTAGATGGTGAAAACTTTCAAAGAATTAACTCTTCTGCTTTTTTAATTGGGTACAAATACCTTTTTCAGAGTACAACTACTCAATTTAAGAGAGCTGCTATGTATACTGAAATTATTATTAAATTGAAAGGACAAGATATTTAGAAATAAGTACATATATAATAGTTTAAATGAATAAAGGTAATAAGAGTGTGTAGTACAAATATATTACGAGGAGGATTTTATAGGATGCAGTTAGATTATCAAAAAACAGATACCATTTTAGAAAATCATCACAGGAATAGTACGTCAATTATTACAATTATGCAAGATATTCAAAAGGAGTATAATTATTTACCGGAGCACCTTCTTAAACATGTTGCTAAAGAAGTGAACTTAAGCGAAGCAAAAGTATATTCCATAGCAACCTTTTATGAAAACTTTTCATTAGTACCTAAGGGGAAATACATTATAAGAATTTGTGATGGTACAGCATGTCACGTAAGAAAATCCATTCCTATATTGGAAGCTTTAAGAAAAGAATTAAACTTAAGTGCACAAAAGATAACTACTGACGATTTGGGTTTCACAGTGGAAACCGTATCATGTTTGGGCGCTTGTGGTTTGGCTCCTGTTCTTACGGTAAACGAAAAGGTATATGCAGCAATGACTCCAGAAAAAACAAGGGACATGTTAAACGAAATTAAAGAAGGTGACAAAAATGAAGATTAGTACACGTGAAGATTTTATAGAAAAAAGGGATCATTATCAACAAGTACTAGAGGCGCAAAAGATTAAAATATTAATCTGTGCCGGTACGGGATGCGTGGCAGGTGGAGCTTTTGAAATATATGATATCATCAAAAAGAGTATTGAGGATAACGGATACAAGATCTCTTTAGAACTTTCCCATGAAACACATGGAGATGAAATCGGAGTAAAGAAAAGTGGATGTCATGGTTTTTGTGAGATGGGTCCATTAGTTCGAATAGAACCCCAAGGATGGTTGTATACAAAGGTACAAATAAGTGATTGTGAAGAAATTATTAAAGAAACAATCATTAAAGGAAATGTCATTGAAAGACTGTTATACGAAACAGAAGGAAAAGTATATCCAAAGCAAGAAGACATTCCTTTTTATGCTAAGCAAAAGAGAATGGTGTTAGAACACTGTGGGCATATGGATGCAGAATCCTTGCAAGAATACATTGCTGTAGGAGGATATGCAGCGGCTATCAAGGCGTTATTTGATCTAGAATCTGAGGAAATATGTAAAGTTATCACTGATGCAGTCCTCCTAGGACGAGGTGGTGGAGGTTTCCCTGCAGGCATAAAGTGGAATCAAATGAGAAAACAAAAAGAACCAGTAAAATATGTGGTATGTAATGGAGATGAAGGAGATCCAGGTGCTTTTATGGATAGAAGTATTATGGAAGGAGATCCTCATGCAGTAATTGAAGGTATGATGATTTGTGGCATCGCTACAGCAGCAGAAGAAGGTTTTATCTATGTTCGTGCAGAGTATCCTTTAGCTGTTAAACGGTTGCAGACCGCCATTGAAAAAGCAGAAGAAGCTGGATTGCTTGGAGACAATATTTTGGGTTCAGGCAAAAAATTCACTGTACATATTCATCAAGGCGCTGGAGCTTTTGTATGTGGAGAAGGAAGTGCTTTGACCACTTCTATAGAAGGGGAAAGAGGTACGCCCCGTGTGAAACCGCCACGTACAATAGAACAAGGGTTATTTGGAAAACCTACTTGTTTAAATAATGTAGAGACATTTGCAAATGTTCCATTAATAATTAACAATGGATCCGAATGGTTTCGTTCTATTGGAGCAGAGACTAGCCCTGGAACAAAAGCCTTTGCTATTACAGGTAATGTAAACAATACTGGATTGATTGAAGTTCCCCTAGGAACCACATTAGGTGAAGTAGTATTTGGTATAGGCGGAGGAGTAAAAGATGGAAAAGCTTTTAAAGCCGTTCAAATCGGAGGCCCATCTGGAGGTTGCTTAATAGAAGAGCATTTGGATTTACCACTAGATTTTAGTTCTTTAAAGAAAGTGGGTGCCATGGTCGGATCTGGCGGACTGGTTGTAATGGACGAAGATACGTGTATGGTAGAAATTGCTCGTTTCTTTATGAACTTTACACAAAATGAGTCCTGTGGAAAGTGTATTCCTTGTAGAGAAGGAACAAAAAGAATGCTGGAAATATTAGAAAAGATTGTTGCAGGTAATGGTACAGTAGAAGATTTAGATTTATTGGAAGAATTAGGAACAATGATTAAAAGCACATCTTTATGTGGACTAGGAAAAACAGCACCTTCACCAGTTCTTTCCACGTTGAAATATTTTAGGGACGAATATCTTGCCCATGTTATAGATAAGAAATGTCCAACAGGAACATGTCAACAGTTAAGAAATTATGTGATTAATCCTGAAAAATGTAAAGGTTGTACGAAATGTACGAAAGTATGCCCAGTAGGGGCTATTTCCGGAGTAGTAAAAGAACCATTTACAATTGACAAAAATAAATGTATAAAATGTGGAGCTTGCATAGATTCTTGTAAGTTTGAAGCCATAGAAATTTTGTAAAAGGGGGAAAGATAATGACAAATAAATATATGATTATTGATGGACATAAAGTTGATTATACAGACGAAAAAAACATTTTAAGCGTAGTACGTAAAGCAGGGATCGAGCTTCCAACATTTTGTTATTATTCTGAGCTATCTATATACGGCGCTTGTCGCATGTGTGTAGTAGAAGATAACCGAGGGGGAGTCTTAGCTTCATGTTCTACACCACCCAAAGATGGTATGGAAGTAAAAACAGCAACACCCAAAATACATAAATATAGAAAAATGATTTTAGAATTATTACTCTCAAGCCATTGCAGTGATTGTCCTACTTGCGATAAAAGTGGAAAATGCCGTTTACAAGATTTGGCTCTCCGATATGGGGTGAAGAACGTTCGGTTTGAAAACCATAAAGATAAATTACCTCTTGATTTTTCAAGTCCATCTATCACAAGAGATCCCAACAAATGTATTTTATGTGGAGATTGTGTGAGGATGTGTAATGAAGTACAAGGAGTAGGAGCATTAGATTTTGCGTTTAGAGGTTCAAAGATGCAAGTTTCACCTGCCTTCGGAAAGAAAATTGCAGAGGTGAATTGTGTGAATTGCGGACAGTGTGCAGCAGTATGTCCTACAGCGGCCATTACAGTTAAAAAAGATACAGATGTAGTCTGGGAAGACCTTTACAATCCAAATAAAAGAGTGATTGCGCAGGTTGCTCCAGCAGTTAGAGTGGCACTGGGCGAAGAATTTGGAATAAATACCGGTGAAAGTGTTATGGGAAAAATAGTAGGTGCACTAAAAAAATTAGGTTTTGATGAGGTGTATGATACTTCATTGGGTTCAGACCTTACAGTAATGGAAGAATCTCAGGAATTAATGGGGTATATTACGGAAGATAAAGGTACATTATTTACTTCTTGCTGTCCAGCATGGATTACGTATGCCGAAATAAAACATCCAGAATTATTAAAAAATATTTCAAGTTGTAGATCACCTCAGCAAATGTTTGGCTCTCTAATTAAAGAACATTACAGAGGAATAGAAAATGATACCAAAGAAACAATCATGGTAGCCATTATGCCTTGTACAGCGAAGAAATATGAAGCGGCTAGAGAAGAATTTGTACGAGATGGACAAAGAGATGTAGATGTAGTCATAACGACACAAGAATTAGCAGGCATGATTCGAGAAGCGGGATACCGATTTGAAGATATTGTACCTGAAGCAACAGATATGCCTTTTGGTTTGGCATCTGGTGCAGGTGTGCTTTTTGGTGTTACAGGTGGGGTTACTGAAGCTGTGTTGCGTAAAGTAATTGGTAATAGCAGTGCAGATACCTTAAAAGAAATATCCTTCACAGGGGTACGTGGAATGGAAGGAACGAAAGAAGCTACATTAGATTTAAATGGAAAGATTGTAAAAATTGCTATAGTGAGTGGTTTGACCAATGTAGAGAATTTAGTTCAAAAGATAAAAAGTGGAGAAGTTCATTATGATTTTGTAGAGGTAATGGCATGTCCTTATGGTTGTATTGGTGGAGGTGGGCAACCCTTTTCACTTTATGATGGAAAGAAGTTAAGGGCAGCAGGTATTTACCAAACAGATAAATTATCTCAAATCAAAAGTTCTGAAAAAAATCCCATGATTGAAGCATTAACCCAAGGGATTCTAAAGGGTCGTACCCACGAATTACTACATGTAAACTATGTAAAATAAGTAGTAAAAGAGTGATCATAAAGAAATGAACACTTAAGGATAAGAAGTCTATACTGCATCAAAGTAAAGGCTTCTTATTGTAAAGAGGAAGATTTTCAAATCAAATTTAAAGGGGAGAAAAAATGAAAACAAAAAAATTAGTCAGAACAGCGTTGTTATTGGCGCTAGCACTTATGTTTCAGATTGTATTCCGTCAGTTTGCTCAACCATTAGTGGGTCCATTGGTGAATATGACATTAATATTAGCTACTTTAATGGTAGGCGTTGATTCAGGTGTTTTTATTGGCGTTTTAACACCGGTAGTAGCTTTCTTAATGGGAATCGTAAGTGTGGCGCCTTTAGTTCCTATTATTGCTATTGGAAATATACTTTTGGTTGTTATTATCTGTTTCTTTAATCAAAAAACTTCAATCAAGGGAAATAAATGGGTTGGAATATTATCAGGTGCATTTGTAAAATATGCATTTTTGACCATATCGGTTAGAGCACTTTTGCCGTTACTTATTCCTAAAGTTCCCCCAGTAATGATTGCAGCATTTTCACTACCCCAGCTATATACAGCAATAATTGGGGGAGTACTTGCATTGATTATTTATCCATTGATCAATAAGAAATCAGAAGTACTTACATAGGTTTTGATGATGATAGCATTACTAATAGAGATTCTATTCTTAAATGGATGGAGCTCTATTCTTATTTGTTCAGGTCTAAGTCAAAAAAATAAGATAAAAGGAATGATTGTTATATATATTTTATGATAAGTGGATAAAATGGGGGAGATTCTTTATGAAAAGGCAAAAAATAAGAAAAGGATTTATCATAATATCCTTTCTTTTGTTTCCAATAACATTATACTATTTTTCACCTTATTTAATTATACAAGGAGCAGCTGAGGGAATTCTAACAGGAAGCTTTATTGTCTTTGGCCTAATGTTAATAACTTCTATGTTTTTTGGTAGAGCTTTTTGTGGGTGGATATGTCCTGTAGGAGGATTACAAGAATGTATGACTCTGGCTTCAGACAAAAAAGCTAGGGGTGGAAAACTAAATTGGATAAAATATGGGATCTGGATTCCATGGATTTCAATCATAGTGATTGTAGCTTTCTCAGCTGGTGGCTTTAAAAGCATTGATTTTTTATATCAAACTACCAACGGAATATCTGTTACAAATCCAATGGCATATGTTATATATTACGGAGTTGTGTTACTTATTGTAATATTATCGTTGACTTCTGGTAAACGTGGATTTTGTCATTATAGTTGCTGGATGGCTCCTTTTATGATTATCGGTACAAAAATAAAAGAAATCCTCAAAATACCTTCTTTACGTCTTACTGGGGATCAAAGTAAATGTATTAGCTGTAATAAATGTACAAATAAATGTCCCATGAGTTTAGACGTTGAGGGCATGGTACAAAGAGGGTCTATGGAAAATTCAGAATGTATTTTATGTGCAGAATGTATTGATGTGTGCCCTAAATCTGTATTGCAGTATGGCATTACAAGAAAAATGGGTAGCAAAAGTATACAGTAGAAAGTAAAAATATTAGTAAGGTTACAATTGTAAATTTACTAATATTTACATTAAGGAACTATATCATATGGAATATAACGAATATATTACTTATAAAAGTATATAATAAAAAAAGATTAAATTCAGAAGACTCATAATAGATTTATAAGTATAAAATTCAACTATGATTATTATGATGTGACAATAGGGGGAATTATATTCATGTTAAATTTTATTGAAGGTTTTAATCCCGTAATACAGGCGCTAATGGCGACAGGTTTTACATGGTTTTTAACAGCTTTGGGCGCAAGTTTAGTATTCTTTTTTAAAACAATAAACCGTAAGGTTCTTGATTCTATGTTGGGATTTGCTGCTGGTGTAATGATTGCAGCAAGTTTTTGGTCTTTACTTGCACCGGCTATAGAAATGTCAGAGGCAGCAGGAAATTCACCATGGGTGGCTCCTCTAATTGGATTTCTATTTGGAGGAGCATTTTTAAGGCTGGCAGATGCATTAATTCCTCACGTGCATCGGGGAAAACCCGTTGATGAAGCAGAAGGATTAAAAACAAATTGGAAAAGGAGTATTCTACTAGTAACGGCGATTACTTTGCACAACATACCTGAAGGTTTGGCAGTAGGGGTAGCGTTTGGTGCAGTTGCAGCAGGAATTCCTTCAGCCACTATGGCAGGAGCAGTTGCTTTAGCGATAGGTATAGGACTTCAAAATTTCCCAGAGGGTGCTGCAGTCTCAATACCTTTACGAAGAGAAGGCTTATCAAGAAGTAAAAGTTTTTGGTATGGACAATCGTCTGGACTGGTAGAACCTATTGCGGGTGTAATCGGTGCGGCTTCTGTACTAATCATGAGACCGTTGTTACCCTATGCCCTTTCCTTTGCAGCAGGTGCAATGATTTATGTTGTTGTTGAAGAGCTTATTCCTGAAGCTCAAACCAGTGGAAATTCTGACATAGCTACAATAGGAACCATGTTAGGATTTGCAGTAATGATGGTACTTGATGTCGCTTTGGGTTAACGTAAATAATGAATAATGAATAATGAATAATGAATAATGAATAATGAATAATGAAAAGCCAAAAGCCAAAAGCCAAAAGCCAAAAGCTAAAAGCCAAAAGCCAAAAGCCAAAAGCCAAAAGCCAAAAGCCAAAAGCCAAAAGCCAAAAGCCAAAAGCCAAAAGCCAAAAGCC
>MCHG01000208.1_pt1 | contig 27801 bp, 24 predicted proteins | sample 787351 | NCBI WGS metagenome assembly MCHG01 (sample SAMN05430296, study PRJNA330682) | permafrost metagenome | biome: Cold desert; feature: permafrost; material: soil; isolation source: enrichment culture inoculated with soil incubated with H2/CO2 at 20 degrees... ... | reverse complement strand
CTCCTCCATAATTTTTTCTTTTGTAAGGTAGACGCGTTTACCGTCTCCCATCCGCAAAGCATATTCAGTTGCCATTTATTTTCACCCTTATATTTTATATTAATATCAGATATGGAAAGCTATTTTTTATGGGGTTCAGAATTCGGATACGAAGGTTCTGGCCTGCCAGAGGGCTATTACTGCTAGGATCAGGATCAAAACCATCCACATAATATCTGCTGCCGGTATGAAGGATTTTGCCCAGTATGCATCGTAAGCAGCCAGAGCTGCTGCGGTTTGTGTCATATTTTGTCCTCCAATCACACATATCTAAGGCAGGCATCAGAGCCCCGAACTTTCCCGAAGTCTGTGATCACATACTTGTGCAGAAGGAAGTCTTTTTTGTAGATCCCTTCTTCGTCGACTTTCTGTTCCACATCTTTCAGCATCCCTCCGGATGCCAGTTCGATGATGTCAAAGTTTATGCTGTCCCTGCCATAATTGCTGTTCATTCCGTACTCTTCCTGGATCTTCGAAACAATTTCATAGTTCCAGTATTCTTTTCCATCCAGGAAAAGTTCCAGGATCCTGAACTTAATAGGACGGTTTCCGCTCACTTCATTCACCTCTCAGAGTTTCAAGTGCACTTGCTTCTTCCGTAAACATGACGAAACTGCCAATAATACAGAGAGTGCCTCCGACAAGGATAGTCCACTGCGGGACATCTCCGAAGAAGAGGAAAATGAAGATAATAGCAAACATCCCGTAAAGGTTTCCAATACCCTGGCCTCTTCCAACACCGATAAGCGGGAAGGACTTGTACCAGCATACGTAACAGAAACCAAAGGTAATTCCTGCAAAGATCAGAACAAGCATTGTCAGGGGTTCAAAGACCTGGAGCGCAAAGGAATACATCGGGAAGCCAAAGAGTGCGAGCAACGGAATGATGATTATCCACCAGATAATGTTTTCTCCAAGGAAACGAAGAGTCAAACCGGCATCCGGCTCTGAAATATCAAGACCTTTGCCTGCAATTGCACCTTCAATTCCCCAGCCGGCAGCAGCCATCAAACCTCCAAGATATCCGATCCAAGGGACAGTGCCTGAAGAGAGTTCAGTCAGAAGTCCGCCACCGAAAATCGTAATGCCTCCGATAATGATGACTCCAATGCCCAATGCAGCCCTTTTTGAGATCTTTTCCCCATACCAGTAATAGGCGAGAATCGAACCTACAACAGGGTAAAGAAGAGCGGCAACAGCTGCAAATGCTCCACCGATAAAGCCCATAGCAATAAAAGAACCGAGAATTGCTATCGGGCCTCCGAAAATTGAGGCAAGGAAAAACCACTTGGAACATGGATGGAACTCCTTAAGGGTCCTGCCCAGTTCCCCGTATTTACCAAGCACCCCATTCCAGAGAATGAGCGCCAGCATAACAGTTAGTGCATTAAAAGCAGTGATCAGCACGGCAGTCACTACAAGGGATACGCCATCTCCGCTTACCTTGGCAATGGAGAGATACATTTCATCGAATGGATTCAATACCCACACGACAGTTCCTGGCAGATACCAGATACCCCAGAATACTGCACAGAAAAGGGCCCACATATACCCTTTGCTGATCTTTCTTTTGCTTTCCTGTTTTTTTAAAGCTTTCAAATCCACGAAAACTTCCTCCAGTTTTCAGAATACTATGGAACTCCCTCAGTAAAGAGGGCCTCTCAGTCTATATTCCACAGCCTGAAAACCCTCATTTGCTGTCATATCTCCGGGAATATTTTCAATTTCCGTTTTTAATGCCATTTTTCAGCTGCTTTTGACAATTATTTTTTTAGTTGCCATTTTTACAATTGTTATTCAGCCGTTTAATTTCCTTACAGTTGTTTTGTAATAACAGTCGTTTTTTGTAATAACAGTCGTTTTTTGAAATAACAGTCGTTTTATAGTATTCCCGTGAGTGGTATGACATTTGAGGGCTGTTCAACCTATATCCGCAGCTATGGGTTCGCAAAAACTGCACAAAATAAAATTGTGGCAGAAAATGTATTCAATAGTACACTTTCTGCAACTTAAACCGTTTTAGACTAAGGCTGCTTTTACCTTGCTAACGGCGTCGTTGGCGCTTTCACCATAGATGTCTGCACCGATCTTGTCAGCCCAGGCCTGGGTGACAGGAGCGCCGCCAACCATTGTTTTTAGTTTGTCGCGGATACCTGCCTCTTTCAGCTGTTCCTCTATCTGGATCTGGTTGACCATAGTGGTAGTCATAAGGGCGGAGGATGCGATAATCTGGGGTTTGAGTTCCTTTGCTTTTTCGACAAAGGTCTTGATTGGGACATCTCTTCCAAGGTCCACAACTTTGAAACCGGCAATGCTGAGTAGGGAGGCTACAATGTCCTTTCCGATAGAGTGGATGTCGCCTTCAATGGTTCCGATAACGACAATTCCGAGGTTCTTGGTCTGGGATTTGCGCCTTTCCATTTCCGGCTTGATGACTTCCAAACCTGCGTTCATTGCCTCTGCGGCTGCGAGCATGTGTGGCAGGAAAAGAATTCCCTGGTCAAACTTTTCTCCGACTTCCTTCATGCCTACGGTAAAGCCTTTCTCAATGAGCTCTACAGGGTCGATCCCTGCGGCAAGGGCTTCCTCTGCGACTTCTGCTGCGATTTCATCATCGAACTCAGTGATTGCTTCCTTTGCTCTTGCAATGATATCTTCTTTGCTTGCCATTTTTAGATCTCCTAATATCCTGATACTGTAATTACTTACTTCTGAAGGCTTTGTCAGCTCTGTCCACGACTGCCTGCATGTCTTTGAGAATGTCTGCGTCGATCTTTTTGACCTCATGGTTCTTGAGGACGTCTACTACCTTTTCGTGTGCAACTGCTGCAAGGTCCTTTGAGCCAGCTGCTGCCCAGTCTCCGAACATGCGCCTGTCGAGGAGCATGGGATTGGACGGATAGTCTACAAGCTGTCTGGTCTGTTTAAGGGCAAGGAAGTTGTTTCCGATGCCTACTTTCTGGATAGATTCAACTGCAAGAGTTTCTTCAGTGACAGGAATTCCCTGCATGGCTTTTTTGACCATACCGAAGATATCATTGTCAATTACAAGCTGTTCCATTGAGAATGTCATTCCGAGTTCAAGCATCCCGGCTCCGTAGATGGTGTTGGCACCAGCGAGAGCAGGCAGGAGAGTTGTCATGGTTTTTTCGTGGCCTGCCTGGTTATCCGGGACCTTGGCGTCAGACTAGGAACCTGCTACATAGGAGGGGAGGCCATAGAACTGGGCAAGCTTTGCGACTGCAGCACTGATAAGTCCTAGTTCAGGAGAACCGACAGGTGCAGTACCTTTCTTCAAGTCGAAAGTAGTTGTTGAGCTTCCGTACCAGACCTTTGTTCCTGGCACTGTTAGCTGGGCAAGGGTGATACCGGAGAGAACTTCGGCGTTATGAGTAACAAGGGTTCCTGCAAGATATACAGGAGAGGAACCACCGGACATTGCCATACTCAGGACATTGACAGGGATTCCGAGGCGGGCACCCTTAATGATGACCTGGCAGGCATTGACACTGAGTTCAAGGGGACTGGTGGGACAGAGGAGCATGGAGAAAATTGGCTTTTTCCTGGCTTCTTCTTCATCGCCACCGTAGTAGGCTTTTAAGATGTCCCAGTAGTACTCGACGTTTTCGCCAACAGGGTCAATGTGGTGGTAGTGCTTTGAGGTGTTTGCAATTGGGGTGAGAGTCTCGTGGACATCCTGGGCACCCTGGCCTGCAATATCCCTGGCAGAGACCGGGAGAGAGAAGTAGTCGATGTTTTCAGCCCAGTCACAGAGTTTTGCGATGTCTGCAATATCCTGTTCGACGGAGTCGACAGTTACGTACTTGCCGTCCTGGTACTTGCAGACCTTCACACCGGTACCGAAACAGGTCCAGTGTACTTTGCCACCGCATTCCTGGACGGTGTTGTTCTTTTTGTCGCGGCCCCAGAGGACGAATCTGGAGGGTGCGAGCTGAAGAGCTTTTCTTATAAGATATTCAGGAATTTTTACAACATTGGTCTTTTCATCAACTTCACAGCCATTTTCCTTGAAAATCTTCCTTGCCTCGGGGTCAGAAACCTGAACACCAGGGTTCATAAGAACTTCCATGGTAGCATAGTGAATTGCTTTGAGTTCGTCAGTAGTAAAAAGGTTTAGTTCCACACCGTTAAGTGCATTGAATCCTGCAACTGCATTACATTTTGCCATTTTTATGCCTCCAAGAAATATAAGTTATAAAAGCAGTTCTTTTGCCTTTGCAACAGCCTCGCTTGCGTTTTCAGCGTAGCAGTCTGCACCAATCTTGTCAGCCCAGGCCTGGGTAGCCGGAGCGCCTCCGATCATAACCTTTACCTTGTCCCTCATGCCTTCTTCCTTCAGGAGTTCAATAATATCCCTCTGGCCCTGGAGAGTGGTGGTCATAAGAGCTGAGATTCCTATCATATCGGCGTTGACTTCTTTTGCCTTCTGAATAAAATTCTTGACCGGGACATCACGCCCAATATCGTACACTTCAAAACCGGCAGACTGTAGCATCGTTGACACGATTGATTTGCCTATATCATGCACGTCACCTTCTACGGTACCGTTCACGATAACACCGAGCTTTGAGCTGGAAGCCCCTTCAGGCATAAGTTCCTTAAGAGCTGCAACCCCGGCAGCCATTGCATCGGCAGCCATCATCACGTGTGGCAGGAACAGTTTTCCTCTCTCGAAGAGGACTCCAACCTGGTTCATCCCTGCTGCAAGTCCTTTTTCGATTATTTCGGAAGGCTCCAGTTCTCCTTTAGCTTTTTCAACTGCAGCGAGTACTGTATCCCTCTTGCAGGAGATTACAGCACCTGCAAGTTCCTGAAGCAATTCTTCTTTGTTAATAGTGCATCCTCCGTTTTAGTTTTAGATTATGGAGACTTCTCTGTCCTAACATCCACGATTATTCATAATATATAGGGCGCAAGCTCATACCTTTCATACAGGTAATGATATGCAGAGAAGAAGCTCATGATTTTTATGGGTGGGAAACCACAATCACCACAAGCGAAGCAATGAAATCATAAAGGGTTTATGATTGCCCTTGTTTGGGTTCATGAGTATTTTAGCAACGGGAGCGTTTTTGGTGCCATTTAAATCCCAGCTGTAACTCATCTTCACAGATGTCTCCAATTAAGAATCTAATTTACTCATATAAATATTTTTGGAGAAAAAAACAGACTAAACTATTGTAAGTATATATAATTTCTGGTAGTGAGATTGTGAATGGCATTTTGGAATAAAAATAAAAAGATTAAAACGAAAAATATAAATAGTAAATCATCAGTGGGTATTTTTTGAACGTTGAATAAAGAAAGCTGAAAAGAGAGATATTCATAAAAATATAGTAGATGATATAGAGAATCTCCAAAAAATTTGTCTACATTTAGATTTTTTGAGATAAATTGAGGCATAAAACTCCATTTTACCTTGAATTAAACTCCATATTTAGAGAAAAAAATAACAAGAGCTTTTTTTAAGAATCTGTATTCAGCTTTTGCAAACAGTGAATATCTCATGATTAAAAATAAAGAGAAAAAGAAAAATATATATACTAATATTTTTCCCCGTTGAGATATTATAAGAAGAAAGAAGAGAATTAAAAGAATCAGGAGATACAAGAGACATGCTGATCATGAAGTATCGAATTCTCCGTAACCTGAAATGCAAAGCCTGTAAGCCCTGTTGACAAGCTCGAGCATTTTCTCATCTTCCCGCTCTATCTTTACTCCGCAGGCAAGGGAAAGGTATTCAGTAAGGTCAAGGACCCTTATCTTCTCATTTTTCCCGGCTTCAATGAGATTCTGCATACAGCCCCCGCAGTTCGTGATGATTATGTCACATCCCCATTTTTCCGCAGCTCTGAACCTATCCGATGCCACTGCAAGGGACTCGGAAGGATAGTTGACCCTTACCCCACCTCCAAAACCGCAACAGGCTGAGGTTTCTGGAGTTTTATTGGCAAGTTCGGTACCCTGGATCTTTTCGAGCACATTTCTTGCTTCGCGATATACTCCCATTCCCCGAGTCAAGTGGCAGGGATCATGATAAAAAACCCTGTGATTAAGGACAGCCTCAGGACTAAGTTTACCTTCCATTAGCAGAAGCTCCAGGTACTGGGAAACCTGCATGATCTGAAAATCAAGTTTTCCAAACATCCTCGGGTAAATATCCTTAAAAGCCTTGAAACAGCCGGGACAGGCAGTTATAAGAATTTTTGCTCCTCTTCTTCTGATTTCCTCAATATTTCGCTGCCCGTTCCTGCGGATAGGGTCCTGATCACCAGCGCCTGCAGAGACTGCTCCGCAACAGTACTCAATCCCGCTCAGAACAGTGTAATCGACTCCTGCTTTTTCCAGAAGGGCAACTGCAGCTTTTGCCATGCTGGTATTGATGTAGGCACCTGCACAGCCCGGAAAATAAACTACGGAACCGGGACCCTCTTTGTACACAGGAATCTCATCCATTTCAGCAATTTTTGCGAATATGTTGTTTTCAGCATCAGGATCTACCATAGTCTGCCTATCCGTTAGACCGTTTTCATTTACCCACTTCTGCCGGGCAGGAGAAATAAGCGGCTTGATCCCAAGCCCTTCAGGACAGGCGCAGGTACAAAGTCCGCAGGTCAGACAGCGAAGCAAAGAACCGGAATCAATGTCCGAATTTCCTTCTAAGTACTTGCAAAGGTTTTCAATCAATTTGAGATCCTCGTAGCGAGGGCAGACTTCAAGGCATTGTCCGCAGTAAGTGCATTTTTCCCTGTGTTCTTTTACGATATCCATTTTTCAACTCCATATCTTTTAAACTCATCCGGCTTATCTTATCTTATCTTAAAGGGATCATTAAAATTTCCTTATGAGCTATTCCATGCCTGCGACAATCCGATCATAAAAGCGCCCTTCAAATTCATATAGATCTCTCAACTGAAGACTCAAATGTCTGAAACCGGATATCTTTCCAAAAAAGATAAGACTAATATCCAAAGATGAAGTATCAATAGCCAGATAAAAGGAAGGGATTGAAATATTCGATGACTTAAAAAACAGCGTAAGAAAGCTGATAATTCCCATTGCCCGCTTAATTCCTCTATCTCCAAACACCCTTACTTTATTGGGTTTTGCGGTAAGCGTGGCTGCTGGAGTTGCATTTGCCCTTGGCAAACCTTTTGAGGGAGGGTTCCTGATCCTCTTCAGCGGAGTCTTCGATATTCTTGACGGAGGAGTCGCAAGAGCAAAAGGCAGAATAACTCCTTTCGGAGGCGTGCTTGACTCAGTCTGTGATCGTTATTCCGACGGACTGATGTTTTTGGGGATTATAGCCGGAGCAGTAAATGGCAGGCTTGTGCTCCCCCCGATTATGCAAATTGAGAGCTGGCTCTGGGCAGGCTTTGCTCTCATAGGTTCTTTTCTGGTAAGTTATACCCGCGCCCGAGCCGAGTCCGCAGGCTGCCAAAAACTGTCTGTTGGAATTGCCGAACGTACTGAAAGAATGATTATCCTGGCTTTAGGCGCTCTTTTCAGTTTTCTTGGTTGGGCTCTCGTACTGATAGCTATATTCTCCCACATCACCATTATCCAGAGGGTCTTGCGGGCAAAAAGAATACTGAATAAGCCTTCTGAACCCGTTGTTCAAAAACCATAAGATCCCGATATTTAAAAACTATAAGATTTCGATCCTGATAAAATGTGAGATATAAATCTCAATCCACAATTTAAAAAATAATAAGAAGAAAACCCTGGCTTTCTCGTACCGTTATGCATTTATACAAGATATTTGATTACAATAGTTGACGATGGCAAACAAAGAAAGAGAATTGCCATTGAAAAAGTACAACCTGCTCCGCGGGGCCGTAGGGTAGCTTGGTCCATCCTGCAAGACTGGGGGTCTTGCGACTTGAGTTCGAATCTCAACGGCCCCACCAAAATTCATAGGTCTTTTAGATATTTCTGTTTTGGATATTTCTGTTTTAGATGTTTTTAGACGTTTTTACTTGCTTTGAAAATTATTACAAGTATTATTTAACGATTTTATAGTCTGTTTACGTGCTTTTGCAATTGTTACAAGTATTATTAACGATTTTAGTCCGTTATATCGCTTTATTCTTATTTTTCAGATCCTTTCAATGTCTTTGAGCTTATTTTTAAGGTTGTATGCAGGTTTTCTAATTTTTTCAGAGTTTCGCTCTCATCTATTGAAGCAGGCCTTCTTTTCAATACAGAATATAAGATTCGAAAAAATATAGAGGCACTTTAAAAGCAGATGCACATAAAGGACGAGAATAGAGACCTAGTGATCAAATTTAGATTATTCATGCATCAAGGTTACTGCTTAAAATACAGGAACTATCTAAAATACAGGAAAAATATTTATGCAGTTAAGCTTTAAAAATAGGTCAGATGAACGGGGAGTATTTAAATATTAAATATCAATCATTTGATGGGGCACGACAACGTGACAGCGATGATGATAATAATTATAGATATAATAAGCGAATTTGAATACATACCACACGCTCTTTAGAGGTAATTATAAGTAACAATTTTTAGCTAAGTCAATAAATGTATTAGTCAAATCTATACTACATCAAATGTTAAACTAATTAATATAATTTATTGAGTTATTTGGGCAAATATGTATAACTCCTAAAGTTACAATTTAAATGCATAATAAAAGAAACCAACGAAATAGGCGGAAGAGCTAACAATCAGCATAGGTTCTATCAAAGGCATATCATATCACTCCTGATACTCGATGAATAAATTAACTAAGTTGTTAATTATATTAGTCAGAACTATATTATGTTTAAGATCAAACAGATATATATTATTTATTGAGTATAATTTAATATTACTTGCAAATAACCCAAAAGAGTAGATCGCCGGGATATAAGCCCGCCAGTTCAGAAATTCATAAGCACAACTAAGACTATTCAAAGAAAAAAAGAACGCTGTAACTATTCAGCTTGAGCAAAAAAACATCAGTGCTCATCTGTCCCAAAATTCAATGGCTTATTTATTGGAGTTGGTTTTTTGAGTCGTGCACACGAGTTAGTGATCAATTAAGAAAAAGCGAGTATATCTCCTGTATTTGAGGAAAATGTAGAGAGATTCTTATGCTTACGGTTTTCAATAACTAACGCCCTCGACCCAATATCATGACAGCAGGAATAACATAGTCAAAAATACTTAGATGCCTTGGGAGAAATCCTTCAGCTCCATTAAGGATTGATCTTTTCCCAAAGAAATTTAAGGGATCAGATCACTACATATTGTGATAAATATATAATTAAATTTATTTAGATCCCTTCTCCCTTTCACGCTCATACTTTTCTCGGATTTTTTCGATCATTTCCTCATTAGCTTCAATAACGAAAGCTCCGATATACCCGCATTCCTTACAGTGGTAAACCGTACCTGCATATCCGCCAACCTCATAGTATATATCCGCGCTCCCGCAGACAGGACAGACTTCAATTAGTTTTTCCCTAATCAGAGCAGTTTCCTCCTTCAAAATGGCTTACAGTATTGAATTGTTAATTATATATAAGAAGGATGATTCAAGATAAAGAAATAGATCTAAGGAACTTGAGATGCGGAAAGAATAAAGTGGCTTTAATTGACCGTACCCAATAACGTAACCCAAAAGATATCCCAAAAGATATCCCAATAACAGGATCCAATAACTGCAAACTAAACTGCACACCATTATTTATTTTAAACTAAAACGATTCAACAGTTTACAGTGAGCTAAAAATGACTGAAATGATGACCCCTGCAATGCGCCAGTATTACGAAGCCAAGCAGGCATACCCTGACGCCCTTATCTTCTTCCGGATGGGAGACTTCTACGAGTCCTTTGGGGAAGACGCAAAAACCATTGCCAAAGAACTTGAAATTACACTAACAGCTCGGGGAAAAGATAGGGTAGGGGAGAGAATGCCGCTTGCAGGAATCCCTTACCATGCTATTGACACTTATCTTCCAAGACTCATAAATAAAGGGTACAAGGTGGCTATCTGCGAACAACTCGAAGACCCAAAGCAGGCAAAAGGAGTTGTGAAGCGAGGAGTTGTCAGGATAGTTACTCCGGGTACAGCAATAGATTCTTCTATGTTTTCGGATGCTTCGAATAATTACCTGATGGCAGTTACAGGAAGAGAAGTCGTAAAATCCGGAAAAAATACAGAAAAGGAAATCGAAATTGGGGTTTCCTTTCTGGACATTTCTACAGGGGAATTTCTTACAACCCAATTTCGAGACTCGGAAAGCTATGAGAAACTTCTTAGCGAACTTGCCCGCATGCGCCCGGCAGAATGTATCCTTCCTCCATCTCTATATGGAAATTTAGAACTCACAGGCAAGCTGAAAGAACAGACTATTGTCCAGGAATTTGCTCCTCAGATCTCAGGAACCGAGGAAGCCGGAGAAAAACTGAAAACCCATTTCAAGGTTTCAACGCTTGAAGGAATGGGCTGTGAGAAGCTGGATTTTGCAGTGTATTCAGCCTGGGCTGCTCTGGAATATGCACAGACTACCCAGATGCGGGACCTTGCCCACATCAACACCCTCAGAGCATACTCGAATTCCGAGTTTATGATCCTGGATCCTGTAACCCTACGCAATCTCGAAATCGTGAAAAACGTAAGAGATGAGGGGGAAGAACACTCCCTTTACCGGATTCTTAACTACACAAAAACGCCTATGGGGAGCCGTATTTTAAAAAAATGGTTTTTAAAGCCTCTGCTTTCCGTAGAAAAAATCAATCTTAGGCTTGATGCTGTAGAAGAACTGGCAGCAACTCCTTTGCTTCGTTATGATCTCAGGAAATGGCTCTCCGAAGTAAGGGATATAGAACGCCTGATAGGCAGGGTAGTATATGGAAACTCAAGTGCGAGGGACCTTATAGCCCTGAAAAAGTCCCTTGATGTAGTGCCTCCTGTTCGGGACTGCCTGATGGAAAAAGTTGAGTCTGAGCTATTAAAGGAGATTGCAGACGGGCTTGCATCTTTTTCCGAACTCGAAAATCTGGCTAAAATGATAGAAGAAGCAATAGTTGACGAGCCTCCTCTATCTGTCAGAGAAGGAGGGATGATAAAGGCAGGATACAGTGCAGAACTTGATGAACTCCGGGACATTGCCAGCAACAGCAAACAATGGATTGCGGCTTTTCAACAAAAAGAGAAAGAAAGAAGCGGAATTAAGTCCCTGAAAGTAGGTTACAACAGGGTCTTTGGGTATTATATTGAGGTAACCAATGCCAACAGTAGCCAGGTGCCTGAAGATTATATCAGAAAGCAGACCATGGTGAATGCAGAGCGCTTTTTCACACCCGAACTCAAAGAAAAGGAAAGCCTTATCCTGACAGCCAATGAAAAAGCTATGGCTCTTGAACATGAATTTTTTATGAAAATCACGCAGACGCTTTCAGCTCATTCAAAGGAACTCCAGGAAACGGCCGATAGAGTAGGCTCCCTTGATGTTCTTGCAGCCCTGGCTGAAGTAGCAGAAAATAACAATTATAGCCGACCTCAGCTTACTGAAGACTGCAAGATCCTTATCCGGGATGGAAGGCATCCTGTAGTTGAAAATACCGTACCCGGGGGTTTTGTCCCTAATGACACGGAAATGGACTGCAAGGAAAACCAGTTTTTACTGGTTACCGGCCCGAATATGGCAGGAAAGTCTACTTACATGCGTCAGATTGCCCTTATAGCTATTATGGCACAGGCGGGCTCTTTTGTTCCTGCGTCCCATGCATCCATAGGGATTATTGACCAGGTCTTTACAAGAATAGGAGCTTTCGATGACCTTGCAAGCGGGCAGAGCACTTTCATGGTAGAAATGGTAGAGCTTGCAAACATCCTGAACAATGCAAGCCCCAAAAGCCTTGTCCTTCTTGACGAAATCGGCAGAGGAACGAGTACTTACGATGGATACAGCATCGCAAAAGCTGTCGTGGAGTTCCTGCACAACCGGGGAAAAGTAGGAGTAAGAGCGTTATTTGCAACCCATTACCACCAGCTCACAGCCCTTGAAGAGAAGTTGAAAAGGGTTAAAAATTACCATATCGCAGTAAAAGAAGAAGGTCATGAACTTGTCTTCCTGCGAAAAATCGTACCCGGTGCAACCGACAGGAGTTATGGGATACAAGTTGCAAGGCTTGCGGGAGTTCCGGAAAAGGTAATAGAAAGGGCAAATGAGATCCTTAAGGAACTCGAAAAGGAAAATGTGCTTGAGGAAACCGAAGACAGTGGAGACGGAAAAAAGAAAAAAAGCAAAGCAACAGCACGCTATACTCAGATGATGCTTTTTGACCCCGGAAATAGCGGAGGAATTCCTGCACAGGTAAACAGGCCTGCTCCTGTAGAAGCAGCTCTGAGAAAATTGAATGTAGAAGAAATGACGCCGATAGAAGCCCTGAATAAGCTCCACGAACTGAAAAGGCTGCTCGAATAAGTGTATTAAAGGGCATTTCGATTTAAAGGGTATTTCGATTTTTTAAAGCATATTTAAAGGATATTTTATGGTCTTGACGGAGTAAAGGAATGATAGAAGAACATATTGAAGCTCAGGGAAATAAGATCCGACTCCTTGATAAGGATACGATAAACAAAATCGCAGCAGGGGAAGTGATAGAACGCCCGGCATCCGTGGTAAAGGAGCTGATAGATAACTCAATCGACGCAGAAGCCACCGATATCCGGATTGAAGTTGAAAAAGGCGGAAAAAATTCTATCCTTATTCGAGACAACGGCTGCGGGATGAGCAGGGCAGATGCCCTTATGGCATACAAGAAACACGCAACAAGCAAACTTACTCGAATCGAAGACCTCGATACTGTCTCTACAATGGGCTTCAGGGGAGAGGCTCTTGCTTCGATCACAGCTGTTGCAAAGGTGGAAATCCTTACCCGGCCGCCGGAAGAAATCACGGGCACGAAGATAGTAATCCATGGGGGGAAGGTGCTTGAAACCTCGGATGCGGGCACGGCTCCAGGCACCTCGGTGCACGTAAAAGACCTTTTTTATAACACGCCTGCAAGGCGCAAATACTTGAAAAGTGATCGTACGGAACTTGCCCATATCACAGATACAGTCATGCAGCTTGCCCTGGCAAATCCAGACACTTCCTTTACCCTGCTCAACGAAGGAAAACCAGTTATAAGAAATGCGGGCTCAAATGATCTTTTTAATAGTATCGTAAATCTTCTGGGGCCTGAAACCGCTCGTTCAATGCTTTCTCTGAAACACAAAACAGAAGATTTTGAAATCCAGGGCTATATCTCAAAACCCGAAACCACGAGATCAGAAAGTGACCATCTTTTCCTTTTCGTAAATAACCGCCCTGTAGCTTCAAGAGCTATCGCTTCAGCCGTCCGTGCAGGATACTATACAAAGATCCCAAAAGGACGTTATCCTGTTGCAGTGCTCTCCCTAGTCCTTGATCCCGGGGAAGTGGATGTGAATGTGCATCCCCGAAAAGCCGAGGTCCGTTTCAGCCGGGAAAAAGAGCTTGAGGACGCAGTCACAGCTGCCGTTGGAAAGGTTCTTTCTGAACATGGGCTTATACCTGAGATAAGGGAAAAAGGGAGCAGGGCTTTTCAGAAACCCTTCGAAGTTTCAGGTTCTTCAGGAAGATTGCAGGTATCAGAGGCCCAGGAAACTTTCCAAAAAAAAATTGCTGAAACAGAGGTTTCAGATAAATCCGGAGTTCCTGAGAACATCAGCAAAACCCTTCGAGAAAAGGCAGAAACTTACACATATCCTGTAAAAGATACTGAAAGAAAGCTAAGAAAATCAGAACGTCTCATTGATTTTGCTGGAGAGAAAGGAGCACAAGAAACCCTTAGAGTAAAAGAACAGGATAGTAAATTAGGGGAAGAAAAGGAAAAAATAAACATAGAAGAGGGACAGAAGCCGAAACCGAAAACAAATACAGACCCCCTCGAAGACCTGAGGGTCATAGGCCAGGTCTCTAAAATGTATATCCTTGCCGAAAAGGGAGAAGATCTAGTGCTTATTGACCAGCATGCAGCTCACGAGAGAATCCTTTACGAGCAGGTTTTAAGAATTAAAAAGTCCAGGGTGCAGGAGCTTATCACTCCGATGACTATAGATCTTACCCCGAAAGAAAAAGTGCTTATGGAAGAATACATTCCCTACCTTGAAGAGTACGGCTTCGGGATTTCGGAATTTGGAGACAATACATATGTAGTCACCTTCGTGCCCGAGGTTTTCGGGCGGCTTGAGGATCCGGAACTTATACATGATGTAGTCTCTGACCTTTTAGCCTCAGGAAAGGTTAAAAAGGAAACAGGGGTTTCAGAAAAAGTATGTAAGACCCTGGCGTGCAGGGCAGCAATCAAAGGGGGAGCAGCCTGTAGCCCCAGACAAATGGAAGAACTGATAGAACAGCTCAAGAAAGCTGAAAATCCCTACTCTTGCCCGCATGGAAGGCCGACTGTTATAACCTTTACAAAAAGCGAACTGGACCGCATGTTTGCAAGAATTCAGTAAAACTAGCTACAATCTCGAAATTTGAACAGCTAGTTTTCTTCTCCTGGTTTCCAGTTCTTCTAGATAACAATACTATTTAGGCTATTCATAGGTCGGATTTTACAGAATATTTATAGGTTATTTATAGACTTTTAGTTGACTATTAATTGACTATTTATAAGATATTTATAGACTATTTAGTATTTGCAGTCTATTTATCTGTAATCAATCAATAGAGTTCTATATTGGAAACCCATACTGAAATACCTATATATTTATATAATATAACTTAAAATGTAGTAATTAGATGTCAGACGAGTGCTGACATCTGAGCCGGCATCATTCCATAAGGCTATTTATCACACATCAGCCCTAAATCATCATAAGGAACGTTACCCCCGTTCCAGAACTCAGGACAAAAACCCAACTTTCCAGAAAAAACTCAAGATAAAACCCCAACTTTCCAGAAAAAAAAATCTTATTCATGGAATGATGCCACCTCTTTTCTATTTTTGTTGCTTTTTAATTACCTGAGGATTTTAGCTACAATTCAGAATTCTTCTGTAGGAGCTAATAACTTATATCTGTATGAATAATTTTTATATTTACTCGTAAATGTTCACTAAAAATATAGTTGCTTTCATCGAAAGTGGTGAGAAGAGCTAAGGATTCAGGCAAGGCTTATCAAGGACTCAGTGAACTTTTTTCCTATTTTCACATCAATACATTTATAATAAAAAACCTCCGAGTATCCTTCCATGATAGATCCTGTAAACAATTTCAAGATCCCTGAAGAATGGATTTTCCGTACCGGAATGCCCAGGGAAGAGCTTGAAACAAAAATAGCATCAGGGATGATTGTGGTCCTTAGTGATGGGGCCGTCCTTAAACGAGGGTACACAACAGGGACCACAGCCAGTGCCGCTGCAAAAGCCGCGGTCCTATCTCTTAAGAAAAAAGTTATCGATGTATCCGTCCCGACTCCTGCAGGCCTAAGAGCCCACCTGGATGTAAGCGAATCCTCTGCAGGACGAGCAGTTGTAAAAAAGATCTCAAATGACCACGAATCTGATATCACCAGAGGACTCGAATTTGTGGGCGAAGCCAGGGAAGCCGAAGAAATCCGAATTTTCGGAGGAAAAGGTATAGGAATAGTAAGAAGGGGGGGGCTCCAGGTTCCACTGGGTCAGCCTGCAATCAACCCGAAACCCATGGAACAGATCCGAGCTGCAGTGCAGGAGGCAGTAGAGGAACTGGGCCTTAAAGGAGCTGAGGTTACAATCTCTATTCCTGAGGGGGAGAGGGTTGGAAAAGAAACTTTGAACAGCAGGATAGGGGTAGAAGGCGGGATTTCAGTTCTTGGAAGTACAGGTTTTGTTGAGCCCTGGAATGACCATCTTGGAGAGACGAAAGGAGACCTGATCCGTTGCACCGACAGAGTGGTACTGACTACAGGTCGGATAGGAATGCGTTACTCTCATATGCTCTTTCCTGATTACACTGTAGTAATGGTAGGAAGCAGGATCTCAGAAGGGCTTGAATCCGCATCAGGAGATGTAATAATATGTGGGCTTCCTGGCCTTGTCCTTAAATGGGGGAATCCTGAGATGCTCAAGGACAGCGGGTACGCAACTGTTGTTGAGATGCTTGAGAAAGCTCCCGAACATGTGCGCCTGAAAGAGGCCTTCGAAATGGCAGTGAAAAAAGGAAAAGGCGCGAGAATCGTGGTAATTGACAGGGATGGATCTGTCCTTATGGACAGCAAAAATTGAGTTTTAAATCGGGTAAAGGGGAAGAAAAATTATGATAGTGGTCGGAGTCGGGGTCGGGCCCGGCATGCTTACAGAAGAAGGGATAAAGGCAATAAGAAAGGCTTCAGTGATTTACGGTGCAAAAAGAGCCCTTGAACTTGCAAAGGATTACATAACCTGTGAAGCAAAAACGATTAAAGACTATAAGTCTTTCCACCTTCTGCCTGCAGATGCAGTCGTTTTATCCACGGGAGACCCCATGTTTTCAGGGCTTGGGAAATTTGCAGGTGAAAACGATTTCGTAATTCCGGGGATTTCCTCTATGCAGGTAGCCTGCTCCCGTACGAGAGTGAACTTGACCAACCTCTGTGCAATCACAGCCCACGGCAGGGATTTTGAACCAGCAAAAGCTGAACTGATCCGGGAATTAAAGAACGGAAGAAATATCTTCCTGCTCCCGGAAGAGACATTCGGCTCCCCTGAAGTTGCAGAAATCCTAAAGGAGCTGGGAATGGAAGCTGAACTCTACATATGCGAAAATCTTGGTTATCCTGAAGAAAGGATCGCAAAAGGCACCCCTGAAAATCCGCCTATCCCGAAAACAACTCTCTACGGGCTGCTTGTCGTGCAAAAAAGATAAAAATAGTTTGAATCATTAGATTGACTGAATCCGATAGAACCTTTGCATCTGATAGAACCTTTGCATCCGATAGAACCTTTGCATCCGATAGAGCCTATAAATCCTGTAGAACACGTGGATCGCGTAGAATTTATGGGTCCTGTAGAAACTATGAATTCAGTAGAACCTCTGCTTTCGATAGAAACTTTGCATCTGATAGAACCCATAAGCTTACACCCAGTTGACTCTATAAATCCTGTAGAGCATGTGAGCCCTATGGAACGTATGTAACCAGTGCGCCGACTGGAACATGTGAAAATGACAGAAATTCGGAATAACTGTAATAGGAAAGATTGCTGAGGAACTTGGAGATATATTTTAATTCATCCTTTTATTAGCCTACCACAAGACGCATGACAATATAAAAAATCAGATCCCCGAAAATCACTGCAGTAATAAATCCTGCTGTAATTGAGAGCATGAAGGGCAGGGCAGGTGTAACCCAGATCTCTTTTCCAATCAGTCCATTTTTCATATATTCTTCAAGTTCGGGTTTCTGATTTGCATCGAAATTAAGCCCTGTCCGCTCAAACTTTTTTGTGATACTTCCTTTTTCGTCAACCTCAAATTTCTCAAGCAGTCCCAGGTGTTCTTTGTTTTTAAGGGAAGAGATCTCGGTCCTGTACCCTATAAACATGTAAAGCGGTTTTTTCAGCATTTCAGGCGAGAAATGCAGAAGGTTATAGCAGAACATCCCCAGAGGAACAAAGGTTGTCAGCAGGAGAGCGTTTCCGAGGACCGTGAAAGTAAAAAGCCCTATAAGAGGGATCCCGAGCAGGGGATAGATTTCCCCCGAGAAATGGAAGACAGGATATAAGGGGAAAAGGATAGAAAGTACTATGAGCCCCTTTGCATCTCCACCTCCGAAAGCTCCAAGCTGGAAGAGAATATAAACAGAGACAAATACGATCACTCCCGAAAGAAACAGAGCCTTGAAATAGGGGAATCCCCCAATAAAAATTTCGTAAAGTACGAAAACTGAGCCCAAGCTAAGCATGTACTTCCATAACCTGTTTGAGACCCTGCGGGCTTTCAGGTCAGAATAACATGAATAGAGCAAAAAGGGCATTGTGAAAAATATTTTGAAGATTTCGATCATTTCAACCCTACAATGAATTGTGCATACAGGAATTCACATTATTACTTATTTACTTTATTGTCTTGTTAATGCGTCTTAGGTAGACCTTGAATAATTTAGTTGTGAAACGAAAACAGAATATTGCTGGAAAACGACAAGCGAAAAGTCAACGTCAATAAAATCATTCAAAAAAATTAAAGTATTAAGGGAAGACTGGGTGAATTTGGGAAGAGCATACATTTACACACAAAATGTCACATTATTTAAAATGGTGACAATAGGTTAAAAAGAAAACTTTTTTAGATTAGACGATTTTAATATTTAGTAAAAGTAAAGTATTTCCTAAGCTCACTTTATTCAAAAATAATGTAAATTTTCAGAAAAAACTGTAAAGGCTCTTCGCTATTTCGAGTGGCTAATTTAGAGCCACTTTCTAAATGTGATACAAAATATATCATATTTGAAAACAGTTGTGCGGTAAATCATATTCAGAATCGATAATTTCTCTTTGGTTTAGTCATTTTCCAATTAAAGAACTATTTTCAACTAACACAAAACAGCGAAGATCCAAAGTAAATAATATCAGGAGATCTGTTATGCGATTCCCCTATCGAATTTATGGGATTAAATTTGTAGGATTATTAGCCATTATTATTTTAGTTGCTTCTACGTTGGGGTGCTTGAATTTAGTCTCTGATAAGAACAATTCAAGCTCCAGTCCAAATGCAAAGGTGACACCTCCAACACCTGAAGCAAATATTACGTTTGTTACTACTGGTTCATCATTTTCACCAATTATCACAGTTACAGGTAATCCTAAAATTCAATGGGTATTTGGTGACGGTTCAACATCTGATTCTACGTCTCCTACTGTAAATTTTGGTTCATCGGGAACAAGAGCAAACACTTTGGTAGTAACACCCTGGAGTGCAGTAACTAAAATCAATATAGGTTATGACGGTTCAGACGGTGGAGTAACTCCAAGTTCCCGTACAATTGCAAAATTGAAACAACAGAATGTAATAGCTGTTACTGGTTTAGAAAACGTTGCATCATACCTCCAGGTATGGGCTTCGAGTCATAATCCAATAACTGTGCTGGATTTCAGTAACTTCACGGCACTGCATACGATTGAGTGTTTTTATTGTACATCATTGGCTACCATCAGACTCCATAACGTTCCATCTCTGACCAGGCTTTGCCTCGAAAATTGTAAAATTTCTTATCTTGATCTCTCAGAAGCTCCTTCTCTGGCTGATCTTCGTGGAGCATCTCAGAGAAGTTCAACATATACAATAAATTGGGGTACTACAGGGGCTCATATATGGCATATATGTGTTAGAGATAACCCACAAATGACCAGCGTGTTCCCAGTCAGTCAGTTTCCAATCATTAAAGATTTTTATATCTGGAACGGTAATCAAAGCGGTACTCTGCACCTAACTTCAACAAATTTGAAAAGCGTTCTATCATCCAATAATCATTATAATGCTGCTAATTTTTCCGGTTGTTTCCCTGCTGGTAAAAAAGGTACTGTGAATATTTACGATAATAAGCTCACAAGTTTAGATATTTCCAATGACCCCGGTTTACGTTATTTAAATGCGAGTCGTAATTCACTAAATCAAACAGCAGTAGATGGTGTACTCCAAACACTGGATTCTTATAAAACTAATGATGGATCTTTAGATTTAACTGGAAATGCTGCACCATCAATTATAGGAATAGCACATGCAAATAATTTAACTGTTAGGGGATGGAAGGTTCAAAGTTAAAAAAACCCACCAGTTTCAAATTTAACAAGTATTATAGGGGCCTAAAAATCTTTTGGAACAACAGGTCGCATAAATGTTTTATATTTAGGGAGTGCGGAGGGTCACGAATACCCTGTCCTTTACAGGCTGTCCGACAATTACAGATAGTAATAAAAAGACAACAAAAAGAAGGCATTTAAGGTCTTTAAATCGAAAAAGAAGGAATTCTTTTATTACTGGCAGTAATTGTCGGACAGCCTTTTTAGGGTGGGGTGGCCGCACGCAATTTGATTTCTATTAAAATGCTGCTTTTGCACTGGGTTTAACGGTGCTGAACCTTCTTCTCTTAGTGCCTGTTATCTTTGCAATCAACAATTATTTCCCCTTCATACTGGGGAAAAAGAGACCTTCTGCGGGCTTTGAAGGCATGAAAGCGCATTTCAGAAAGCTTGTAAATTGAAAAATGGTGTTCAATTATCAGAGATTATAGGAACTCGCGTGATCAGCACTTTGTCTATTCTATGACCATCCATATCAACCACCTCATAACGCAGTCCCCTTAATTCAATATGTTCTCCCGTTTTAGGGATTTTCTGCAAGATGAACATGAGCATTCCAGCAACAGTCCGGTAATGTCCTTTTTCTTCCTCTGGAAAGGAATCCACAGATAAGGTATCCTTGAGCTTCTCAACAGACGTATCTCCGTCGACTAGCCAAGAGCCATCTTCTCGAACCACTACCTGCATTTCCACCGGCTCGCCAAGGGAATAAACATCTCCTACTATTGCTTCCATGACGTCATGTAGAGTAATGATGCCCTGAATGCTTCCGTATTCATCAGTTATAAGGGCAATATGCACTCCGGTTTCTTTAAATAATTCAAGGAGTTTCAGGACTGTGATAGCTTCAGGTGCAATGAGAGGTTGTGTGACTGAACCTCTGATATCGGCTATGCCGCTTTCCACAAGCTTTGCCAGGACATCTTTTACGGATACCATACCGACAATATTGTCCAGGTCTTTTTCATATGCCGGAAAATTGGATCGACCGCTTTTAATCATCTTCCGAAGATTCTCATCAGCGGGATCATTGAGGTCAAACGAAATGATGTCATTTCGATGCGTCATCAGGGAAGCGACTCGCCGGTCTCCGATATCGAAGACGCCTTCTATCATGCTCAGCTCGGCTTCCTCAAAAACCCCTGCTTCAGTTCCCTCTTCAAGCATAAACTTGATCTCCTCTTCCGTTACTGGTGATCCGGCAATTTTTTGAACCCTCATTAACCGAAGCATGACCTCTGTCGAATAGCTTAAAACGATTACCAGCGGCTTTGCTATAATAGAAAGGTAGAACATAGGTTTTGCGATGCTGGAGGCGATGGATTCAGCGTTATTGAGTGCAAGCCGTTTTGGGACAAGTTCTCCAAAGATTAAGGTAAGATAGGAGATGGGGATTACTACAAGAGTAATGCTCAAAGCATCACTGTATGTGGACAGAAAAGGAAACTGCCTAAGGTAGGCTGCGAGTCCTTCCGCTATAGTAGCTCCACCAAATGCACCGGCAAAGATACCCACAAGAGTGATTCCTATCTGAATGGTTGAAAGAAAAGAAGTGGGTTCATTTGCAAGTTTAAGTGCAACAGCCGCCCGTGTGTCACCTTCTTCAGCCTGTTGTCTGAGACGGATTTTTTTGGCTGAAACAAGGGCAAATTCTGACATGGCAAAGATGCCATTAAGTGCAATAAGAACAAGGATAATAACGATCTCAAAGATATAAGACATTTTGCAGTTATTAGACAGATCATAATTTAAAGCTATCTATAGCTACATATATTGTAACCATCCTCCAAAGGTAATAATATTATTATTCTATATTTTCGATTTTCTTATCTCTCGTATTTCTATCTTATATACGAATTTTGATTTTTCTCTCTGTCCGCTTCCCCGGAATAAAGACAACAATTCTCTTTTACCGAAGTTCCCGAAAATTGGTAGCGACTGCCCAGATCTCTGCCGAAGGCAGAATAAGAACAAATAACCCCAAAAAACCTTCTAGCAGCTTCGTTACAAGGTTTGAAGCTGGGCATTGAGTATTTGGACCACCTGCGGCTCAGGATATTAAGAAAACTGGTAGGGTGATTTCTGCCAAAGGCATTGTAGTGATCTGGACGGGAACATGGGATAGCTGTTTTTGATACGCCTATCCCTGAAGACGTATCTCCACATACCTAACCAAACACATATACCTAGAGCTAATCTAAAAGGCCAGGGCTATCGCTCGTAGCCAAATAGACCAAATATTCCCGGACGGCTCCACAACGCAATTAAAACGAGTAAAATATACTTCTGTGGCAGCACTTACCTGTCTATTTTTTGTTCGACCAGGTTCTCCTCGATGTCCCAGATCTGGAACTTCGACATCATGATTCAGGCTTCTGGGATATGTTGAAGGGAGCGGTACATCTATCCTGAAGGCCCATACCTAGAAGCCATGTACAAAGGCTAGGGCTAAACTTTCGTTCCGGCTTTGATGATCATATATCCTAGACTTTACGATAGACTGACCAAGAGAATCTAAAGGAGAATCATGTCTGAATAATCCTATTAATACATATTGTGTCTATCGATAGTGGAAAGAACCAAACCTTTAATGCTGATCTAAAATTCCAAATAATTATATTCATTTTGCCTAATATTATATTACAATATGTGTAAAAATAGTATAATTGGTATATTATATTATAGAAAATAATATAATACCCAGATTATTACTAATGAGCTCATCCCAAAACTCAAAATCGGTTCCCTAAATCTCGAATTTTGAACGATTAATCGAGTTTCTTATTATGGCTCTTCGCTATTCCTTATGGATAAGATGCTTTTTCAATTTACCCGCATTGGTTTTTGTGATGATATCCACACGAAACACCGGAGAGCCCTTATTATAGATTATAGTTCTAAAACTTTTATTGATATAAGAAGAAACGTGGTTTTGGGATGAGCTCTATATTAGTAACAATTAGAATATTCTTATTTCTATGATGGAGTTAGGTTATGATGGGGGAAAGATATGCTTGAAAATGCCCGAAAAGAAGAGCAACAGAGAAAAGCCTCTGAAAGGTATTATAGCCGGCAGAAAGCTGCTGAAGCGGAGCGGCCAGGCGAGAGATTCAGACGTGAAATCATCAGGCCCTTGACGGAGGCACAACCCATAGAGAGGCGCCGGATCTTTCTTGAACCAGGTGATGGCCTGGCCCTGGAGAGGATTATGGGAAAGAGCGATCTTGTCGGCATCTCCTATCTCAGTACTTCACCAACTGGATCGAGAAATCATTTAGCTTCATTCCGATTTCAAAATACTTTCGGTTAAATGTTTGAAATCGTAATGAGGATAGATGATTTTCTGATCCAGTTGGTGAAGTACTGTATCTGGAACTTGGACTGCTCTCGGCCAGACCCGTCTGCAGGATCCAGATCGTGAATCCCTTCGGCAGGCCAGAGGGTTACAGCACGGGCTTTCTTGTCGGCCCAAATCTGCTGCTGACGAATAACCATGTCCTCGATACCGCAGAGCTGGCAAGGAAGAGTTTTGCAGAGTTCGAATTTGAGCAAGATATAAACGGTCGACGAAAGACATCCAAATCCTTCGACCTGCGACCCGACGAAGTCTTCGTCACCGATCCAGACCTGGACTTCACACTGGTATCCGTGGCCCCCGTTGCCACAGAAGGGACAGAGCTTACCGAGTACGGATTACTGAGTCTCGTGGAAGACACCGGCAAGGTCCTGACCGGCGAATACGTCTCCATCATTCAGCATCCTGAAGGCGGTCTCAAGTATTGCTGCCTACGGGAGAACGAAGTTGTAGATCTCTTCGACAACTGGCTGCACTATCTGACCGACACTCAGCCCGGAGCCTCAGGCTCGCCCGTATTCAACGATCAGTGGCTGGTTGTGGGCCTGCACCACTCAGGAGTGCCGATGAAAGATGCCCAGGGCAACATCCTCAAGACAGACGGTCAGCCCTATCGAAAAGGCATCGATAATCCCACCACCATAGCCTGGGTGGCCAATGAGGGCGTGCGCATCAGCCGCATCTTCCAGGCACTGGAGTCGCGCAGCGAGAACGAGCCGATGGCGGCCGAAGCTCTGCGCAGGCTTCGCAATGGCACTGGTCCGGTCGGACCTGCGATCATAACCGCCCCAGAACCCATCCCCGGCACAGCAATGGAGCTGGGAGAACTGTCCGCGGAACATTACCGCCTGGCGGATGGCTACAACCCCGATTTCCTGGGCTCTCTGCACCAGCTGCCGCTTCCCAAGCTGGCCGATAATCTCCAGTCCAAAGTCGCAAAGCTCAAGGACGGGGGCGAGATTCTCACCTACCTACACTTCTCGATTGTGATGAATGCCGATAGAAGGCTGGCCTTCTATACCGCGGCCAATATTGACGGCAAGAAGCTGAAGAACATCAAACGCCCCCGCGACAAATGGTACTTTGATCTACGTCTCGACCAGAAGTATCAGGCCGGACCCAAATTGTATGAAGGCAATCCACTTGACCGCGGACATCTGGTTCGCCGGCTGGATCCCTGCTGGGGGCCAAATGCCAAGGACGCGGGAGAGGATACGTTCCATTTTACGAACTGCTCGCCTCAGCACGAGCGCCTCAACCAGCATGATTGGCTCGAAGTGGAAGACTACATACTGAAGACCGCAGATAATGCCAATGTGCAGATATCGGTATTCACCGGTCCCGTCTTCCGCGAAGACGATATGATTTACCGCAATGAGTACCTCCTGCCTGCCGATTTCTGGAAGGTGGTGGCATTCGTCAATAAGAACGGGAAGCTCAGCGCCACTGCCTACCTGCGCACGCAGAAGAATTATCTGGAAAGCATGGAGTTCTTCGACGATGAGTTCAAGACCTGGCAAGTGCCGGTAGCACAGGTTGAGGCGCTGACCGGCCTATCATTCGGCTTGCCTACAGATGCCGATCCTATGGCCCGGGCAGCAGCCGGAAAGGGTCTGGAAAGCCAGAGGAGCAATATCCGGAGGATTCGCTCTGCTGCGGACATAATGCTCTGATACGATCGCTTAATGGTTGTTGCCTCGGATTAGACAATGAAGCACAGTCTTGCCATGAACTAAAAGGGCTCAAGCCGACAAGCCATTTTTTTGCGTGTCGGCTTCACTTCATTTTGCGGGCAAGCTCAATGACTGGTAGCTTCATATCTTATCCGCCCCGCCCAGGCTTTAACCCTCTTCAAAACATGGTTGTTAAGGGTGAAATGCTTATCACTTTTGGCTTTTTGTTTCATGTAATATAAGGTTCCCAAAGATAATACTCAACCACGAAAATAGACCTAGAAGCCACGTACAATGACCAGGGTTATCGCTCGTAGCCAAATGGACCAAATATATCCTGGAAGATTTCACAATGCAATTAAAACCGAGTACATAAGGGTCAGCACTTACGGGTCTATTTTTTCCCGATGTAATTCAAGTATCCAAGTCTTCCTGTGCTAAGACCTACAACCTTGGCTTCTTTTTTAACCGTTCGACCAGGTTCTCCTCGATGTCCCAGATCTGGAACGTCGACATTAAGATTCAGGCTTCTGGGATATGTGGAAGGCTGGCTCGGTAAGTCTATCCCTCATTTCCACGCACATATACCTAGTGCATCGATTCTCAAATAAATACTTAATTTAGAAATAGTTTTAGTTTAGAACGCAAATGTTTACATTAAAGTCACCCTGGGTTCTGTAACAAGGAAAACGCATGTGGCACAGAGTTCTTTGATCTGGACATTAAAACCACAGAAAACACGGAAGGACTGCTCCCTTGCTCTCCTAATTCCGTGTCTTTGTACTTTGCGTGGTTTTCAAAAATTTATTTCTGACATTTTTTGGAATCGATGCACTAGATACAAATTTGTATAATTCGAAAAACACTATCATTAAAACCCATCAAAGTTTAATGTGACTGCCAAAAGTAGATTATAGGATAATCCTATTATAATATCATATGTCCTCGAAAATAAACTACTTCAAACTTCTAGTCTCTTTGTTTCTCTGCCAGTTTGCAGGTGCAGTTGGTTCAGTGTTTACGGCTTCTTCTCTTAAAGATTGGTATATTCTGCTTGCAAAGCCAGTTTTCAACCCTCCTTCGTGGGTCTTTTTTCCTGTCTGGACTCTGCTATATACGCTTATGGGAATCTCTTTATACATTGTTTGGGAAAAAGGGTTACAAAATAAGGAAGTAAAAATTGGGTTAATTATTTTTGGGATACAGTTATTTCTTAATTCTCTCTGGTCATTTCTGTTTTTTGGGTTAAGGACTCCTTACTATGCTTTTATTGAAATCATTTTTCTCTGGATTACTATCCTTCTTACAATATTTCAGTTTAGAAAAATCTCAAAAACAGCTTCTTATCTATTAGTCCCATATATCTTATGGGTCAGTTTTGCGTCTCTACTTAATTATTATTTATGGATTCTTAACACGTAACCAAAAGTAAAAAATTTCTTCGGATCTAAAAGTTATCCAAAAGTTACTGTCAACTTCGGGTTAGATAGGTAAGCCTCGTCTATGCAAATCATGACACAAAGGATTATTTAGTAAAAATTATACTCTCTGAAGTGTAAGAATACCTGAACTTACCGGGTTTTTGCCAATAAAATAAATATGAAACCAAAAATTCTTGATTAATATGCTTGTCAGGAAGATTTCAAATCGGTCACGCTCGCAGATCGGGCTTTCTTCGAGCGCCATTACGCACTCTACCCGCAAACCCACAGCGAAAACACTTTTACGACCATGGTTTGCTGGAACCATTTTATGCATTATCGTTATGCATACGTAAGCGGGAACGTGATTATTTCGCGTACCGCCATTAGAGTGACCCGGTATCCTCCGCCGATCGGCCCTCGTGACCCTGCACTCATGCGTGAGTTATTAAGGCTGGCTTTTGACGTGGGAGACGATACCCCCCTTATATACATCGATCCGGATACTGTATAGTGGATACATCAGATCGAGCCCGATCTCGTGCTGGTACCGGACCGGAACCATTTTGACTATGTGTACCGAGCTCTCGACCTTGCGGAGCTTAATGGAAAGAAATATCTCAAGATCCGTAGCCAGATTAACAAATTCCAGAAGAATTACCGGCATACCGTCGAGCCTATTACACCCGGAAACAGGGAAGAAATAATGGAATTTCTGGTAAAGTGGTGTGAAAGCAAGAGGTGCAATGATAATTTCATACTTGCCCACGAAGTCGAGGCGGTCTTCTACGCGGTCGAACACTTCACCAAACTGCCTTTGCGAGGCCTTTTGATAAGGGTCAATTCACAGGTAGCAGCCATCTCTCTTTTTGAGCGTCTCAACGCTAATACGGCGCTAATCCATTTCGAGAAAGGGCTACCGGAATATGACGAAATATACAAGGTAATCAATGCTGAAACCGCAGCGGTTCTTGCCAGCGAGGTGGAATACATCAACCGAGAAAGCGATCTCGGCATCATCGGACTTCGAAAGGCGAAGTTGAGATATCACCCTGATCACATGGTCGAGGTATATTCGCTCAAACGCCGAACCTGATTTCTATTTATCAAATTATCGTTGTTCTACCGGCATAGACGTGATCTGGCTGTACCGTTTTTTTCAGGATTTAAAACATTATGTCGTCCAATGATCAACATTGGTGTTTTAAAGATATAATCTCCAATGAGACTTTTGATTGCGTTTTGTTGCTTTTGCGACACGACAGTTCTACAAATGCCACAGGCACCGAAAAATGTGATTAGACGTTATTTCTATTACTGTTAAATAATAATAACTGAATACAAATTGACAACAAAAAGTTTTGTATCCAATAATTTACATCTGAACCAATGAATGGAAAATAATATTAACTGAGGTTTTGCCAAAATTGACAAAAATGCTTTAGAAGCTAAAAAATGGTCTATAATTGCTTATTTAGCTAAAAAATT
>MCHG01000207.1_pt1 | contig 27817 bp, 28 predicted proteins | sample 787351 | NCBI WGS metagenome assembly MCHG01 (sample SAMN05430296, study PRJNA330682) | permafrost metagenome | biome: Cold desert; feature: permafrost; material: soil; isolation source: enrichment culture inoculated with soil incubated with H2/CO2 at 20 degrees... ... | reverse complement strand
TGATAAATAATTTAAATCTAATTTAATGCACCTTTTAAAAGGTGCATTTTTAACGCCCTAATCATAGTGGGTATTACCGTAGTGAACGATTCATTTACTATAGAAACTTGACTCTGGGAGAAGACTCTTCCATCCTTAATTGTCCTTGAGAGGATTTCAATAAGTTTGCTATGATTTATTGTATCGAAGTATCTCTCTAAATCCATATCTACTGCGTAAGTATATCCTTCTTGGATATATTCCTGGCATTTACGAATGGCTTGATGGCAACTTCGCTTTGGTCGAAATCCATAACTGTTGTCTGAAAAATCAGTTTCATATATCGGACTTAAAATCTATGATTGTTCTCTCCAACTATTATGAAACTGAGAATGGTTAGACTTACTACACTTCCTTTGAATACATCGGGGATGGATTTGGAGCAAGTATAACATAACACGACATGTCTTTATCACTTGTATTGGTTAAACTAAAAACTTCAGTACCCTCGCAGTGTATAACATCACCTTGAGTAATTTTATGATTTATGCCGTCTACACTCATGTTGCCTTGGCCTACAAGCACGTGAATAATAAGATCACTTTGTTCGTGATTATGAGCAGGAACTCCTTGACCAGGTTTAAAATTCAAAACAAAGTTAAGAACTCTATTTTCCTTGAAAATAATCCTTTTAGTGAATTTATCCTCATTATATACTATTTTTTCAGATATTCTTTCTATTTTCATAATATTCGCCGCCTTCTTTAATTTGGGATGTAATAAAGTTTTCTTTATTAAGAGGCTTTATTACATTTTTTCAAAATCTAATTTTGTAACTGCACATAATGGACAAGCTCAATCTTCTGGAATATCGTAAAACTTAGTACCTGGCTTTATTCCACTATCTGGTTCTCCTATTTCAGGATCATACTCGTATCTACATAATGCACAAACATACTTATCCATAAGAACAACGCCTCTTAATCTATTGTTTCAATTTTTTTATAATTTATTTATTTTAATATCCTTATTAACTTCTTTTATCAAAAGAAGTTAATAATTTGAGCATACTCTTCAATTTTAATTGTGACGCTATCTTTATATATTATGAAATAACAAGAGCAGCAATGAAGTTATAAATAACATCATAGATAAGATAAAAGATATTCACAAGGGCTCAGAGAAAGAAACAGTGCAGAACCAATAATCTTGGAAAACGCAAAAGCAATTATCTTATATAACAATAATAATATAATAAAAAACAATAGTATTTTATTGCAAAACAATAATGTATGTGTTAAAATCACATTAATAATAAATAAGTGAGGTGCTTTTTATGAAACGATATTCAACAACTTTCTTAAAGTTAACTGTTATTTTTCTTGGAATTCCAGTTCTTGCGCTGTGTATATTTTGGTTTCCTTCGTTACTAATGAAAACGGCAGAATTGAAACCAGAGTATGCTTCTTTTCGATACGTTTTAATAGGTGTGTTTATATCAGTGATACCGTTTTTATTTGCTCTATATCAGACTTTAAAGCTTTTAAGCTATATTGATAAGAACAAAGCTTTCTCCGAATTATCTGTAAAGGCTTTAATGTATATAAAGTACTGTGCAAACTCAATCAGTATTATATATGTAGTACTCATACCGTTAGTATTTCCCTTAGCGGATGCAGACGACTCACCAGGTCTTGGAGGAATGCCACTTATCATTATTTTTGCGTCAATTGCGATTGCAGTCTTTGCTGCTGTTCTTCAAAGGCTTTTACAAGATGCTATTGATATAAAATCAGAAAATGATTTAACGGTATAAGGAGAGGTGAATAACATGGCAATAATAATCAATATTGATGTGATGCTCGCTAAAAGGAAAATGAGTGTAACAGAACTTTCCCAGAGGGTTGGAATAACAATGGCTAACCTTTCTATATTGAAAAATGGAAAGGCAAAGGCGATTCGATTATCAACTTTAGATGCGATTAGTAAGGCATTAAGATGTCAGCCTGGAGATATTTTAGAGTACAAAAGTGACGAAGAAACTTAATGATAATAAGGTAGACGTATTTAACAGAAAACAAATTTATTCAACTAGTGGAGGCTAAGAACATAATAAGAAACGAAAAAGAGCTGGGTAAAATATGATATGTTCCCCTTATAGCCAGAAGGGCAAGTTAAATAAAATAAGCCGGAGATTAATCTCCGGCTTATTTTATGAAAGTCACTATTATAACTTATAGGTCTGAATAATTTTTATAAATTTGAAAGACATAGCAAATAAGAGGTCATTATCGGGTGTCAAAACTTTAATAGTATGACTCTTAATCTAAAAATAAAAAAGAGCATTCATTACTGCTCTTGATGTTTCATTGATAAAGTCTTATACAATAAACTTAAAGACTATTCCAAGGAAACAAGCATACCAATATCAAAACGATTAGACAAAGCAATAGAATTTTTCTTATAATCTGCTAATAAATAGTAGGTTCTTTTATATTTTTATAGGTTTTCATCAACTGTTTCCAACCTCTCCTAATTACTTTATTAGAATTAATAGACTCCTCAATAAGAGATGTTAATTATATTTGTTAACACTCTATAAAATGCGAGGATATTTAGGTAGCTTAGAGTAGATTGATATAATATAAATCTACTCTAAAATATCGTAATATGTATAAATACTTAATGATAAAATAACAGAATTTAGTGAAGTTGTCACTACTATAGAGTTATGACATCTTATCGCTGATACTATGTATTAATTGTAATGATGTTATTTAAATTGAGTAAATATCAGAAAGCTCAATGTTTATTATTTCGTCTTTATTTTTCATAGGCTTGATCTTATCAATAATTTCTAAACCTTCAACAATTCTTGAAGGAAGTTCAATTTTAAATATACTACCTTCACCTAGGATACTTTCTACACTTATTTTTACGCCATGAAGCTTAACTATAGATTGTGCTAAGCATAATCCTATCCCACTTCCTTCGCAATTACGTGTAAAGGACTTATCTACTTGATTAAATCTTTTAAAAATACTATTCAGATATTTCTTATCAATTCCTATACCAGTATCTGCTATATCTATTTCAACAGTATTACCTTTATCAATTAAATTTACGCATATATTTCCGCCTTTATTTGTAAACTTAATTGCATTTGAAATAAGGTTTAAAATTTCAATATCAAAATGTCATTTTGATAAACATATACGCTTAAACAAGTTTTGAGTCTTAAGAAGTGTCTTACACTAGAATTAAAAACACTGATATAATGAAATTATTATAAAAAAATCGAAATTGTATAAAGAAATAAATATGCTGAGAGGCTGAAAATGAAACAATACATGGTAGTACTTGGGTACGAGGTAACTTACACTCTTAAAGAAGTGTTAAGCCTTATAAGATGTCCTTTATGTCAACGGTCTTTACAATCAAAAAACGGTTGTCTATTACTACTTTTTTGCTATGATGGTAAAGATAAAATTGTCACAAAAGTTCAGTGTGTCTTTTGTAAAAATATTTTCAATAGAAAACTACAGAGGTTTCACTAGATATATTCCCCCGATAAACCTATTTTTTTTTTAGCAAATCTAATAGTGTAATAACTTAACAATTATGATGCCTTTGATTAAATAATGATATAATCTAACTTAATAATTTAGATTGTAATAGTAGGATTATGCGTAATAAGCAATTAGAGAAAGGAGATTTGATGTGAAGAATACAATGCTGTGTCCAAAGTGCAATTCAGGAGATATATTAAGAATACCTGGTGAAAGAGGTGCTTATGGTGCTGGAAATAATATTATGACAGGAATGACAGTTTTCAGTGCCGTAAAAGTAACAAGATATCTTTGTTGCGAATGTGGATACTCTGAAGAATGGATTGATAATAAAGAAGATATAAAAAAACTTCGTAACAAGTTTGAATGAAATATATTGTTGCATATTCTTCTTATAATGCGCAACATCAAGAGCAATAAATGCTCTTTTTATTTTGGCATTGAGTGTCATAACTTAATAGTTATGACACTGATCATTGTTTACTATGTATTAATAGGTGAAAAAAACAGTCGCAGCTTGGACTGTTTTTTTTCATTACGTATCATAATGAGTTTTACAATTTGCTGTATAGATATTATCATCATCAATGATATAAACCAATCGATGAGCATCTGTTGTTTTACGACTCCAATAACCGGAAAGTTCATGTTTTAACGGTTCAGGTTTACCTATTCCTTCGTTCCTATTTCTTCGTTCCTATTTCTATCAATATCTTTTTAAATTCATTAATTTTTTTTAAGATCTTTTTTATCTTCTAATTGCCAATATAGATAATGTTTCCATGATATATCTGAAAATATTTTATTTTTCATCATCTAAGAGCTGTCTTTCTTGCACTAAACCATTTTTAAGTTGATTTATAGACATCATTAGTTCATTATAATATTTTTTATTACTCCTTAAAAAAAGATTTTCCATTAAATTATTATATTGAGATTCAGAAAGCATTACTACATTTTCACCACGATTACGAGTAACAATTATAGTTTCAAAGTCATTTGTGGCTTTATCACAATACTCTTTAAAATTTAATGGTGCATTGCTTGTCTACGAATCAAGTTTTACAATATGTCATAACAATTGGTTTGATTAGGTCGACCAGGACTTAATCATTGTTACACCTTTTCTTTCTTAGAGTTATTCCTGCATTGCAGATAATCTAAAAATCGCTTAACTGCAAGCGATGCTGATTTTTTATCTCTCATTGCAAGACCAATCTTACGGTACGCCGGTATGTCCAGTTCCTTTGTTACAATTCGGTATGGAATACGCTGCAAAATAAGTTCTGGTAAAATACTGATTCCCAATCCACTTTCGACCATTGACATGATGGCATAATCATCCCATGTCGTAAAATGTACTTTTGGTTCAATATTACATTTTTCAAATATTTCCGATATTTCAGCCTTAGCACCTTTTTCTAAAAGCATGAAAGGGTAATCACATAGCGCCTTTACAGGAAAACATTCACCATCGGCCATCGGATGATTTTCCGGCAAAACCACAAGTAGCTTATCCTGTTCCAAAAAAAATATTTCAAACTCCGGGAGTGTAGGAAGCCGAAGAAAGCCGCAATCCACGCGCCCTTCTAAAATCCATCTTTCAATTTCCGTATAGTCGCCCAACAAAAGTTCGTAATCAATATTGGGGTAGTCCTTTTGAAACGCTTTGATAATATTAGGGAGCCAATGAGTTGCTACGCTGGAAAATGTACCAATCCGAATTAGCCCCGATTGCAAGCCGTTCAATTCGTTTACCTGCACCTGCAATTTCTGATATTCGTTATATACGCTTTGAGCAAACGGCAACAGCTTTAATCCGTCGGAAGTTAGGCGTACACCGGCACGCCCACGCTCAAGAAGTGACACGCGCCATTCCTTTTCCAAATCGTTAATCATGCGGCTGATGCCGGATTGGGAATAGTTCAATACTTCTGCCGCCTTTGTAAAGCTACCATATTCGACGGTTTTTGCAAAAGCCATGTATTTTTGGATGTTCATATCCATACTATATTCGCCCCTTTATATCTGGTTTTATCATATTGTTCATTACAAACATTCGCTTTTGTTATCGATAGACATATGGTATCTTATATATGTTATAAAATCAAGTGAAACTACATCAGTTTCACCATCATATCAGTAGAAAGCAGGAACATATTGTGAAAGAAAAATTGTATTTTGTGCTGTCGATGATTATCTTCGGCGCAGTTGGAGTATTTGCAAAATATATTGATATGTCTTCTAGTAAGATAGCGTTGCTCTTGAGCCTGATCGGAGCAATATTTTTGCTAGTCGTTTTCGTATGTAAGAAGCAGAATATATCGTGGAGCATTGTGAAAAAAAACGCCACCGCTCTGTTTATAGCAAGCATTGCATTAAGCGGAAACTGGATTTTTTTGTTTCAGGCGTACAAGGAAACAACAATTGCCACTGCGGCATTGAGCTATTATTTTGCACCTGTTCTGGTTACTATTCTCTCACCTTTGGTTTTGAAAGAAAAGTTGTCGCTCAAAAAGGTGATATGTATCGGTATTGCTTTGCTAGGGTTATTCTTTATATTGCAATACAGCACGATGGAAACAACGGGGAATCATTTGCTTGGCATTGGATATGGACTGATTGCGGCGAGTTTCTATGCCACGTTGACACTGGCCAATAAGTTTATCCAGGGGCTGGATGGGCTAACAAATACGCTTCTGCAACTTGGTTTGTCGGTTATGTTATTATCCCCATTTGTATTGTTCACGGATGATTTCAATTTTTCTTCTCTCACCAGTAAAATGGTTATATTGATGCTTCTACTGGGTGTCCTTCATGGAGGCGTTGGATTTTATCTATTTTTTGCCGGAATGAAAGGACTAAAAGCCCAAAGTATTGCTGTATTGAGCTATGTTGACCCTCTTACATCACTATTAATTTCAGCTTTGGTGATAGGAGAGAAAATGACTTTGCAGCAACTGATCGGTGCGGCCTTGTTGTTAGGTTCCATTTGGATAAGTGAAACTGGTGCATCAAGAACGAAGGATGATGCTGCATAATGCCACAAACTTCGTTGTAATCCGATATTGTAATATGTCTTTCTTTTTTAGATTCAGGTTACTAAAAAAAAAAGTTTTTCAGTGGCCTCGTAATAAGTGCTTTATAAGTGCTTTTTTTATTTCTAGATTAGGTGTCATAACTTAATAGTATTGACACTGCTAGTTCATACGTGACCCTCATTTAGTGAAGAATGTGCCACTTATAATTAAACGACTTACCTATTTCTCATTTTTAAGTTCTTAAGTTCTAATGGTATCATTCATTTTCACTAATTGTTACTGATGAACCCATTCCACTCAGTGTGTCCTGTTAATAATATCTAGATTACTAGGTCATGACTCTACTAAAACAACTGAATATATACCCAAGACGTTAAAGTAAAAGAAGTTCAATGCTTGAATAATATGTTTAAATAAAAGAAAACCCTACCTCGTAAATATGAGATAGGGTCATTATTATTGATTAAATGCTACTAGGTGGCTAAATTACATTTACTAATAGTCTCAAAATCCTTGAGAACATTTATATGGTGCTCCCAGAAGAAGTCGAATCCCCGACTAACTGATTTGCTTTTGGTCATTTTAATCTATCACATAAGCTTAAATAGTTTGCTAGTTTTTTTTCTTATTTAGTAGTATATTTTTTTTATGATTATATTCATCTTCATCTATTTCTCCACGGGCAAATCTTTCATTTAAAATATCTAAAGAATTCTCTTTAGCGTTATTATTTTGCCCTTGCCTAGAGATTACAAATATAACAATTCCAATTAAGATTATAGAAATTATCATCATCATCACACACCAGCCTCCCATCATACTATAGCCATTACCATATCCCATCATATCAAATCATCCTTTCATAATATTTACATTGTTTTAATAAATTGTTAGAATATTATCATCTCATCATACTTCCATGGAATTCTGTCATATCTTCTCTACCTATGGATTTCATCATATTAGCCATAGACCGATATCCATTTTCTCCCATTACGTCAATCATTTTCTTATAATCAGCATCACTTATGTTATTCATCAAATTGTTCATAGAATCAAAATCTCTATTTTCCATTGCTTTTGATTTATCACTGAACCCATTATCTTTCATTATTTTTCTCATATCGTTATAGCTATCATTTGATTGAACCGCAGCATTTTGATCCCTCATCATAGATTCACTATAATTATATGAACTCATCATTGATCTGTTAAAACCATTGATAGTTGAATTATTTTCACCTGTTGCATATGCAACTGAAATGCTTCCTACTGTTAGCATTCCTACTATCATTAAAACCATAACTTTATTTTTCATTTAATATCACTCCTCAGTTTTTTTCTATACATTTATTCTACTACACAATTGTGGAGTACTTATGAAGCCAATAAGTATACTTAATATACTTTTAAAAACGTTATAATTAAGCTTTTTCTATTCTTACAACATCATAGCCTGTCTCTTCATAGCTACCTTCATAGCTTTATCAGTAAAAATTTTTCATACCTTTTTAGATTGTTCAATTATTAAGCTAATCTAAACTGTACTCCAAAACCTCTACGAGGATAGTTCCAGTCAATATTATTATTAAGGTATGCCATTCTGCAAGCTCGCGCACGCAGTGAGCCCTTTCGGATATAGTGCAGTCTAAACTTACCAACAAAAATGAACATAATCTCACACTTTCCAAGTGTCAAGTACACATCAATATTCTCATCATACCTTATGTATACACTAAATGAGGGGTTTTCTATCATACAAAAAAGCAGTAATAACCTTATTCAATTATCACTGCTTTTATATATTATATTTGTTTTTCAAACTCAACAACGACAATTGTCCCCTTACCTTCTTCACTTGCAATCCTTACACTGCCGTTATGTGCTTCAACGAGTCCTTTGGTAATGGTAAGCCCAATTCCTGTTCCTCCCGTTCCACGATTCCTTGAAAGATCACTTCTATAGAATCTTTCAAAGATGTGTTTGATGTCTTCTTTCGGGATTCCTATTCCTGAATCCTTGACTGTGATCTTAATTATGTCCTTAACATCTTCTAAGGTAACCATAACGCATCCGTTTTCATTTGTGTATTTATATGCATTTGATAATATATTTACAAATACTCGCTGCAGAAGCGCTTTATCACCTGCTAATTCAACATTACTTTGAATTTGTTTATCAAGACTAATATTTTTACTCATAAACATGGGCTCAAAACTTTCAAAGCTATTGTCTAGTAGTGCGGATAAATTGAGCTTGCTGATACTCAACTTTATTTCATCACTTTCAATTATGGATAAATCCGATAATTCTTTAATCAATTTTGTCAACCTAGTAACTTTGCTATGAACTATAGATAGTTTTTCAATATCGGGATTCCAAACTCCATCCATAAAAGCTTCAATATGGCTTTGGATGGTGGCAATGGGCGTCCTGAGTTCGTGTGAAATATCGGATGTCATCCTTTTTCTTAATGTTTGCTGATAGTCAAGCCTTTCAGCAAGTTCTTTTATTGATATAGATAAATCGTTAAGTTCATAAGTATTGGTTTTGACTTCTTTTAGATTTTTGTATTTTCCATTTTCAATAAACTTGGCATTTTCTTTTATTCTGTAAATAGGATTTAGAAACTTTCTTGCTATACTTGAACTTGTAATTATAGCAATCCCCATTGTGAAAAGAAGAGCCATTGCAAATACAGCATTAATTGTGGTTAAAAACTGCTTGTCTTCAATAGAGGATAGTATCCTCCTAGGTCGTCCTATATCAACGGTTCCTACTTGCGTGCCTTTATCACTAAAAGGGTAACTTTTATACGTAATACTGCTTCCATCAATACTAGTTTCATCACTACTGTTTATATCTTCCATCATAGAATTCATGGAATCTGGCATACCGCTGTCCCAGATTACTTTGTTATCCATACCTTTTATACGTACCATCACAGCCTCACTTAAAGTATAGTGTGTAATGCTCATTAGAGACTGTGAATTTAATTCGTTGGAATCACTATATACCTGCTCCACGTATTGAATAACTTTTTTATCATCTCTACTTCTTGTTCCTTTTAGATAATCGGAAAAGAATAAATTTATACTGATATTCACAGTAATTGTTATAAAGAAAATCGACAACATGGATGTAATAATAAAATATTTTCGGAGTTGTTTACTTATTGTTATCATGTTATTCCCCTTCAAATTTATATCCTATTCCATATACAGTCACGATATACTTTGGTTCTTTAGCGTTATCTTCAATCTTCTGGCGTATATTTTTTATATGTGTATCTACAGTACGATCGTAGCCATCAAAATCATAACCAAAAGCAATACTTACTAGCTGACTTCTCGTAAAAACTTTATGGGGATTTTGTGCAAGGGCTATTAACACCTTAAACTCATTGGGTGTTAAATTCGCTATTTTATCAGCCTTTTTCACAAGATGTTTGGGTATATCTATACACAAATCATTTGAATTATACTCTAAAATATCTGTTACTACAGAATTACCTTTAGACCTTCTTAAGATGGCTCTTACTCTTCCCATAAGTTCTCTTGGACTAAAGGGTTTTGTCAAATAGTCGTCAGCACCAATAGTTAAACCGGAAACCTTATCATCTTCATCAATTTTTGCAGTTAGCATTAATATTGGGACGTCAGACTCTTTTCTAATTAATTTGCATATTTCTTCACCTGATATGTCTGGTAGCATCAGATCTAAAATAATAAAATCTGGTTGTACGCTATGAAAGAGTTCAATAGCCGTAGTTCCATGATCAGCAGTGTAAACCTCATATGATTCACGTAAAAGGTAATCTTTGACCACTTTTAGAAGGTTAATTTCATCGTCAACGACGAGTATTTTCTCATTCATTTTTTACTCCTCTTCTTCAAATCAATTTGTTTATACCAATATATCATTGATCTTTTTAAATTTGGTGATAACTTAATTAAATAGAGTGAAAACAATTGAATATTTCTTCGTTTCCGAAGGATTTTAAGTGTCATTTCAATTCACTAAAAGTAAACGAGCTTTGATTATAATATTATCAAAGCTCGTTACTTTATTATAATACTTCTATTCCAACTACTTCATATCCAGCATCAACTATGAAAAATGTAATGTCTTCATCCTTCACATCTACATTAGCTTCTAAAATAGCGAATTTATCAGCCAGATTTACATCTACACTAGTAACTCCATTTAATTCATTCAATGCCTCCTTCACATGTCTTACACAATGTTCACAGCTCATACCTTCAATTAGAATTTTCTTTTTCATTATTATCAATCCTTTCTTTTTTAAAATAGGTGGTAGGGGCATATTGAGCGAAGTCGAAAGATTTCTCGCTTACATAGCAGCTATTTATAGCTCCCATAAGACCAACAACGAGTACCCCATACCTAATCACTAATCACTAAATCGCTTTTAACTTCCTACTTAACTGGTTTAAATCCCTTTAACCGCAACGCATTTAATAAAACGGATACTGAACTAAAACTCATAGCAGCTGCTGCGATGATTGGGTTTAATAGGGGACCACCAAAGATATATAGAACTCCCATTGCTACAGGGATACCTAAAGTGTTGTATCCAAATGCCCAGAATAGATTTTGTTTAATATTTGTAATAGTCTTCTTACTTAACTGTAATGCTGTTGGTACATCCATTAGATCACTTCTCATAAGAACAATATCTGCTGATTCCATAGCTACATCTGTTCCTGAGCCTATCGCGATACCAATATCTGCTTGAGCAAGGGCAGGAGCATCGTTAATACCATCACCAACCATTGCTACTTTTTTACCTTCTGCCTGAAGCTTCTTCACTTCATTTGCTTTATCTTTCGGCATTACTTCTGATAGGATTCTGTCTATACCTACTTGTTTCGCAATAGCTTCTGCAGTCCTTTTGTTGTCTCCCGTAATCATAGCTACTTCAATACCCATTTGATGGAGTTTTTCGATTGCTTTTTTACTGTTTTCTTTTACTGTATCTGCAACAGCGATAATCCCTGCAATCTCATTTTCTATAGCTACATACATGGGTGTCTTACCTTCGCTTGCAAGTTTATCAGAAGTTTCTTCAAAATATGCCAAGGAAACATTACTCTCTACCATTAGTTTTCTATTTCCAAGTAGAATTTCTTTTCCATCAATTATTACTGTAATTCCAAGACCTGGTATTGCTTTGAACAAATCAACTTTCTTAAATTCTAATCCTTTTTCGTCTGCACCTTTTACAATGGATTCTCCAAGTGGATGTTCTGAACCTTTTTCCGCGGATGCTGCTATCTGTAATAAATAGTCTTCATTGATACCATTTGCAACTACTACATCTGTAACTTTTGGTTTTCCTTCTGTAATTGTACCTGTTTTATCAAATACGATAGTTTTTATCTTATGAGCGGTTTCTAATGCTACACCACTTTTTATGAGTACTCCATATTCAGCACCTTTTCCTGTACCTACCATTATAGCTGTTGGAGTCGCTAACCCTAGTGCACAAGGACAAGCGATAACAAGTACTGAGATAAAGATAGTTAAGGCAAACACTCCTGTTTCTCCACCAAAGAAGTACCATGCAAAGGCTGAAACAAATGCGATACCAATAACGACTGGAACAAAATACCCTGAAATGAGATCTGCCATTTTTGCAATGGGTGCTTTTGATCCTTGGGCATCTTCTACTAGCTTTATGATTTGTGCTAAGGCAGTGTCTTTTCCAACTTTTGTAGCTTTATATTTTATAGTACCGTTTTTATTGATACTAGCACCAATGATAGCATCTCCAATATTTTTTTCAACGGGTATGCTTTCACCAGTAAGCATGGACTCATCTACAGCGGTAGTTCCTTCTACCACTTCGCCGTCTACAGGCATTTTTCCTCCTGGTTTTACTACAATGACATCGCCTACTTCAACATCTTCTATAGGCGTTTCTACTTCTAATGCGTCTCGAATAACAATCGCTGTTTTAGGCGCCAAACCCATGAGTTTTTTTATTGCCTCAGAAGTTTTCCCTTTTGTAACTGCTTCTAAGTACTTGCCTAAAGTAATAAGCGTTAAAATAACACCTGCTGCTTCAAAATACAAATCATAGGCATAATCAACATTTCCATTAAAAATCTGTACGATAGCAAAAATCCCATATAGGAACGCTGCTGATGTACCCATGGCGATTAGTGAATCCATGTTTGGGCTTCTTCTAAACAAGGACTTAAATCCTACTGTAAAGAACTTGTGCCCTGCTATCATAACCGGTAAAACTAGAATCAACTGTATCATTCCAAAGTTTCTAGAATTCTTCATTGGATCAATTATTCCTGGTAAATGAAATCCAAAAGGTTCTCCAAACATATGTCCCATCGTTATTATAAGCAGTGGTAAAGTAAATATCGCGGAGATAACGAACTTTTTCCACAGCAATTTCATTTCTTTTTCTTTTCTTTCTTTATCTGCATCAACAGAAGTGCTTTCTTCTTCGATTGCTTTGTATCCAGCTTTCTCTATGGCTTTTTTAATATCTGATACTCTAACCTTAGAAGGTTCATAAGTGATGTTTATTTTTTCTGTTGCATAATTTACGTTAGATTCCAAAACACCATCTAATTTTTTTGTAGCTCTCTCAACTGATTTTGCACATGCTGCGCAAGTCATACCTTCAATTTTAAGTGATTTTATTTTTGACTCTATAACTGCCTTATATCCTGCTTTTTCAATTACTATTTGTATATCAAGAACAGATACTTGAGTTTCATCAAAGTCAATATTTAGTTTTTCCGTTGCGTAATTTACATTTGCTTCATTTACCCCTGAAAGCTTCTTAGAGGCTCTTTCTACTGCCTTTGCACAGGCTGCACAAGTCATTCCTTCTATATTAAGGCTTTTTTCCATAACTTAACCTCATTTCTATTTCTTATTTTTGTATTTTTTTACTCCATTATTTGTGTGGTTTAGATTACAACAATCAAGTTTACTAGTGCCAAAAGATTTTTAATTTTGTTCACCAAGTTTTTTTTAATAATTCTCCAATAATTTAAACATACAAATCCTCCTATCTTTTTATTTTGTATAATCTTTTTAATAATATCTATAAGTTTATCCATTTTCTCTACTTTGCTCTTCTTTTACTAAATATTTTACAGCGTGAAATATCATCTTCCATCATTCTCACGATACCTTTAATTTGACCTTTTACAGTTTTGAGTGATATCAAGCTTTTATCTGAAATTATATTAAATGATTTATACACACAACTATTCCCACTTTACCTGGGGATGTGAGTAGGAAATAAAAATACATATATAACTGTATTGTTTGCTATGTATCCATTATAGATAATTGTTGTGAAGATTATATGAAGAAATCTATTTATACTATTTTTATCTACTTCTATTTTATGTAGCAATCTTTCAGGCTAAGAAATTGTTTCAAAGAGCTTCATAAGTCTACCAAACTCTCAGTATATATCATAAATTTGTTAGAAATGAACTCCACAGATGTAAATGTTCCAATAGATTTGGTGCAACTCACAAAAACAATTAATGATATATTGTCGGGTGAATTATTTCTTCATAAGTTCATCATATCTTTTCTATATACTAATTAAATAGATATTTAATAAATATGATTTAGGAGGCATTTATGAGTATTAGGAATAAAAAAATTAGAGTTTATGAAATGACATGTACCTCATGTGAGAAGCGTATTGAAAGAGAGATTAAAAAACTAGATGGAATAATACATGTTAAAGTCAGTTTTAGTAGTCAATTTGCTGACATAGAGTATGATGATCAAGTTTGTAATCAAAGCCAAATTAAAGCGGCAATTCTAAAGGCTGGATATAGTACACAAAGTTCAAATGATTATAAATTTATGGGTATACTAATCATTGTTGCTGCTGTAGTATTACTTGGTTTGAAAACTAGTGGTCTTGATATGGACGAGAAGCTTACTAATGCATCCTACGGGGTACTGTTTGTCGTAGGTCTTTTAACCTCAATTCACTGTGTTGGTATGTGTGGTGGGATTATGCTTTCACAAAGTTTGTCCACTGAAAGTAAAAATAAGTTTGACGCGATTAAACCATCATTATTATACAATGTTGGTAGAGTGTTATCTTATACAGTTCTTGGTGGAATCATTGGTGGTGTAGGTTCCATATTTTCACTTTCAATTGTGACAAAAGCTGGCCTACAAATATTTGTTGGGCTTTTTATGATCATCATGGGCTTTAATATGGCAGGGTTTAGTGCGTTTAGAAAATTCCAAATTAAAATACCTAGCTTTGGTTGTAAAGCAAAAAACAAATCTAGATCTCCATTTATTGTGGGAATTCTAAATGGGCTTATGCCTTGTGGACCCCTACAAACTATGCAACTTTATGCTCTTAGTACAGGAAGTGCTACTAAAGGTGCCTTAGCGATGTTTGTGTTTTCTATAGGTACAGTTCCTCTTATGCTTACCTTTGGCGCATTATCTGGACTATTAAGTAAAGGTTATACAAAAAAAATACTTAAGTTTAGTGGTGTTCTCATTATCGTTCTAGGACTAATTATGGGAAATCGCGGCTTTGCACTTGCGGGAATCAATATTAATCCTATGACTGCACTTAACAATTTCAGTAAGAATTCAGATAAATCTAATGCAAATGTTTCAAAGGCAACTATAGAAGACGGGGTTCAGGTTATCCGTATGACTGCTGATAACAATGGTTATACCCCCAATGCATTTTACGTCCAAAAAGGAATACCTGTAAAATGGATTATTGAAGGAAAAGAATTGAATTCTTGTAATAATGCCATTGTTGCTCGGGATATAAAGGTAGAAAAGAAGTTAGTAAGTGGAGAAAATATTGTAGAGTTTACTCCAGGGGATAAAGATATTAACTTTAGTTGTTGGATGGGCATGATTGGCGGAGTTATAAAAGTAGTGGACGATCTTGATACTGTAGATACATCAACATCAAATTCTTCCCTTCCAGCATCAAGTTCAGGTCCTAGTTGCCATTAGTGCAGATACGGTTACTCCCAATATTTACGGCGATGATATAACGAAGGCTCCAACTGATCAACTTATAACTAAAACAAAAAATAATAACAGTAAATTTCAGGAGAGGTTATGAATTCAAGCCATTGATTGGGATTACAGGCAATAGTGAAAAAACGAAGTACGGCAGAAAAAAAATTTTGTTGAAAGATTTAAAAAAGCTTTAATTTCTGATAATACTCGGGGTTATCTTGTCATAAAACCAAAAGGAGAAGAACTAGTATGATACTTGAAGATAGTATAAAACAACTCAATATAATTAATATCAAGGGTAGTATCAATATAAACATTAGTGGAATAGCATACAACTCAAAATCAGTAAAAGATAACTATATTTTTGTAGCAATAGATGGATTAAGTGTAGATGGACATCTATATATTAAAGATGCTATTGCAAAAGGTGCTAAAGTTATTGTTGTGAGTAAGGATATTGAAGCTGTACAGGAGGTTACAATAATTAAAGTTAAAGATACAAGAGCTGCATTGAGCACGTTATCAGCTGAATTTTACGACTATCCTTCTAAAAATTTAGAATTGATTGGGGTAACAGGTACTAATGGTAAGACTACAACAGCTTATTTACTAAAATCGATTTTAGACGTTTGTAAAAGAAGAACTTCTTTAATAGGAACCATAGAAACAATTATTAATGGAAGTTCCATTTATTCTACTCATACAACGCCTGAATCTTTAGAACTACAGGGGATGTTTAAATCTATGGTTAAATCAAAAGTTGATATATGTGTCATGGAAGTTTCTTCTCACGCTATACATATGGCAAGAGTAAATGACTGTGATTTCAATATAGGGATATTTACAAATTTAACTCATGAACATCTAGATTTCCATAACAACATGGAGAATTATTACAACACCAAAAAACAGTTATTACATAAAACAAGTAATTTTAATATTGTAAATATAGACGATGCTTATGGGTATAGATTGGCTAAAGAGATAAAATCTCTAGGACCTAAGTTATTGACTTATGCAATTGAAAACAATGCTGACGTATTTGCAAAAGAAATTATTACTTCTGAAAAGAGCAACGAATTTCTGCTGAATACACCTGATGGTAAAATCAATATTACAATCAATTTTCCTGGAATATTTAATATCTATAATAGTTTGGCAGCAGCAGCTAGCGGATATGCATTAGGTTTAAGCTTGGAACATATAAAAAAAGGGCTAGAATCTGTTATAAATATCCCTGGTAGATTTGAAGTTGTTCATACAAATAAAAATTTCAATATTATTATAGACTATGCCCATACCCCTGATGCTTTTGAAAAAGTTTTAGGAACAGTTAATAGATTTGCCAAAGGAAGAAAAATACTGGTATTTGGTTGTGTTGGAGAAAGAGATCATACGAAAAGATGTATAATGGGCGAAATTGCAGAACAATACTGTGATTTATGTATTTTAACTACTGACAATTGTCGTTTTGAAGATCCTAGTGAAATTTTAAATGATATCAAACAAGGTTTTAATAAGATTAATGGGTCATATATTGAAATCCTTGATAGAGCAGAAGCAATTAGATATGCGATTAGAAACAGCAAAGAAAACGATACCCTAATAATTACAGGTAAAGGTCATGAGCAACGGCAAATTATAGGTAATCATGTTATGCATTTTGATGAAAAGGCAATAATCGCACAAGAATTACGATCACATTAATGTGGCATTTTTCTACAAAAAAGCAGTAATAACCTTATTCAATTATCACTGCTTTTATATATTATATTTGTTTTTCAAACTCAACAATGACGATTGTCCCCTTACCTTCTTCACTTTCAATCCTCACACTGCCGCTATGTGCTTCAACGAGTCCTTTGGTAATGGTAAGCCCAATTCCTGTTCCTCTCGTTCCACGATTCCTTGAAAGATCACTTCTATAGAATCTTTCAAAGATGTGTTTGATGTCTTCTTTCGGGATTCCTATTCCTGAATCCTTGACTGTGATCTTAATTATGTCCTTAACATCTTCTAAGGTAACCATAACGCATCCGTTTTCATTTGTGTATTTATATGCATTTGATAATATATTTACAAATACTCGCTGCAGAAGCGCTTTATCACCTGCTAATTCAACATTACTTTGAATTTGTTTATCAAGACTAATATTTTTACTCATAAACATGGGCTCAAAACTTTCAAAGCTATTGTCTAGTAGTGCGGATAAATTGAGCTTGCTGATACTCAACTTTATTTCATCACTTTCAATTATGGATAAATCCGATAATTCTTTAATCAATTTTGTCAACCTAGTAACTTTGCTATGAACTATAGATAGTTTTTCAATATCGGGATTCCAAACTCCATCCATAAAAGCTTCAATATGGCTTTGGATGGTGGCAATGGGCGTCCTGAGTTCGTGTGAAATATCGGATGTCATCCTTTTTCTTAATGTTTGCTGATAGTCAAGCCTTTCAGCAAGTTCTTTTATTGATATAGATAAATCGTTAAGTTCATAAGTATTGGTTTTGACTTCTTTTAGATTTTTGTATTTTCCATTTTCAATAAACTTGGCATTTTCTTTTATTCTGTAAATAGGATTTAGAAACTTTCTTGCTATACTTGAACTTGTAATTATAGCAATCCCCATTGTGAAAAGAAGAGCCATTGCAAATACAGCATTAATTGTGGTTAAAAACTGCTTGTCTTCAATAGAGGATAGTATCCTCCTAGGTCGTCCTATATCAACGGTTCTATAGGTACAGTTCCTCTTATGCTTACCTTTGGCGCAATATCAGGGCTATTAAGTAAAGGTTATACGAAAAAAGTACTTAAGTTTAGTGGTGTTCTCATTATCGTTCTAGGTCTAATTATGGTAAATCGAGGATTTGCACTTGCTGGAGTTAATATTAATCCTATGACTGCACTTAACAATTTCAGTAAGAATTCAGATAAATCTAATGCAAATGTTTCAAAGGCAACTATAGAAGACGGGGTTCAGGTTATCCGTATGACTGCTGATAACAATGGTTATACCCCCAATGCATTTTACGTCCAAAAAGGAATACCTGTAAAATGGATTATTGAAGGAAAAGAATTGAATTCTTGTAATAATGCCATTGTTGCTCGGGATATAAAGGTAGAAAAGAAGTTAGTAAGTGGAGAAAATATTGTAGAGTTTACTCCAGGGGATAAAGATATTAACTTTAGTTGTTGGATGGGCATGATTGGCGGAGTTATAAAAGTAGTGGAGGATCTTGATACTGTAGATACATCAACATCAGATTCTTCCCTTCCAGCATCAAGTTCAGGTCCTAGTTGCCATTAGTCAGATGTTGAGTCTATACGTGAACTTTATCTGAATTAAGTTTATTTGATAGATTACACACTATCAAAGCTATTTATTTAATTACATAAGTATTAAAAGAAAATTATAAATACTTATGGCATTTCGTAATTACAAGTAAACATATAAAATAAATATGCATTGACATTTTTCATCAAGTAATTTAGAATTTTATTAAACATATAAACTTACTACAATTGGAGGAAATCACAATGATATCAGAAAATAAAGATCACAATGATCATAAACACCACAGTCATGATCATGGAAATTTTCATGATTATAATGAAGCAATAAAAGAATATAAAAAGACTTTTCCGTCTAAAGAAGATGTATTGGAACATACACCTGATCCAGCTGTAAAAGAACTGATTCTCAACATGAAAAAAGCAGGACTTGATACAGTTTTTGATCGATTTGACCAACAAAAACCCCATTGTACTTTTGGAATTGCAGGAATCTGTTGTAAAAATTGTAATATAGGTCCTTGTAGAATCACGAAAAAAAGTCCTAGAGGTGTTTGTGGTGCTGATGCTGATTTAATCGTAGCTAGAAATCTCCTTAGATGGGTTGCTGGAGGAGTTGCCGCTCATGGTGCACGAGGTAGAGAAATAATGATCGCTCTAAAATCTGCAGCAGAAGGCAAGTTAAACATCCCTATTGTAGGGACTGAAAAGTTGAAAAAATCAGCTACTATGTTAGGTATCTCTATTGATGGAAAATCTATAGAGGAAATTGCTTCAAGTGTTGCAGATGTCCTATTAGAAGATTTATCAAGAACTATCCCAGATAAACATAAGACATTGCACGCTTTTGCCACGCCTGAGAGAGTCAAGCTTTGGAAAGAGTTAGACATCTTACCTATTAGTGCGTATCATGAAGTTTTTGAAGCTCTACATAGAACTGGTACTGGAACTGATGGAGATTGGAAAAACATTATGCAGCAACTTTTACGATGCGGTCTTGCTTTTGCATGGACCAGTGTACTAGCTTCTTCCATTGCTATGGATAGTCTCTTTGGTTTACCAGTTAGAAGCACTGTAAAAGCAAATGTAGGTGCACTAAAAGAAGGGTATGTAAATATCGCACTCCATGGTCATTCCCCACTTCTCGTAAGTGAGATAGTAAGGCAAGGTAGAAGCGAAGAATTTGATGCATTAGCAAAAGAACATGGTGCCCAAGGAATACAGTTTTATGGAATCTGTTGTTCTGGTCTTTCTGCTATGTACCGATATGGCGGCGTTATCCCTTTATCCAATGCTGTAGGTGCGGAATTAATACTTGGCACAGGCGCACTTGATCTTTGGGTAGCAGATGTGCAAGACGTTTTCCCAGCGATTATGGACGTAGCAAATTGCTTTAGAACAGTTGTAGTGACAACTAGTGATTCAGCAAGATTACCTGGTGCGGAGCACTACGCTTTTGATCATGACCATTCCAATATAAGTCAAACACAAGAGTTAGCTAAAAAAATCGTAAATCGAGCAGTTGAGAGCTTTGTAGCTAGACGAGATATGCAGGTTTCCATTCCTGATTACGAGGTTGATGCTGAAATAGGATTTTCATTAGAAAATGCTGTAGCGCAATTTGGTGATATCAAGACTATCGCTAATGCTTTGAAAGATGGCAAGATTGCAGGAATAGTAAATCTCGTAGGATGTAACAATCCTCGTGTACTTTATGAAAAGGCTGTAGTAGATATTACTTCAAAATTAATAAAGGAAAACATCTTAGTTTTAACTAATGGATGTGCCTCTTTTCCACTTTTAAAATTGGGATTTTGTAATAAATCTGCCTTAGAAAATACGGGTAATGAGTTGCGAGAATTTTTACAACCTAATTTGCCTCCAGTTTGGCATATGGGTGAATGCTTAGACAATGCTAGAGCTTCTGCATTATTTAGAGCTTTAGCTGATGCTTCAGGTAAGGATATAAAAGAAATGCCCTTTGCCTTTGCAAGCCCTGAGTGGTCAAATGAAAAAGGAGTGGGTGCAGCACTGAGCTTTAGATTACTAGGAATTAACTCCTATCATTGTGTTGAGCCACCTATCCAAGGATCCCCTAATGTAATGAAGTACCTATACGAGGATAGCCAAGATACTATTGGTTCTGTAATGGTCGTTGAGGTTGATCCTGATAAACTTGCTGATAAACTCATCGTAGATATGAAGAAAAAAAGAGAAGCTTTAGATTGGAACAAATAATTCTTAAGGAGAATAATAATGAAAAAAATTGCAATATTAGTACTTATTGTGGGAATAATCTTAACTATTTCTGCTTGTACAAAAAAACAAGATGAAACCGGAAATAATGTTAAAACCATTAAAATTGGATATCTTCCTATAACACATGCACTACCTTTATTTGTTCAAAATGAGACTTCTACATCTACTAATTATAAAATTGAATTAGTTAAGTTTGGTTCTTGGCCAGAATTAGTTGAGGCATTAAACGCAGGGGAAATTGATGGAGCAAGTATGCTTGTTGAGCTTGCTATGAAAGCAAAGGAACAAGGTATAGATGTCAAATCAGTAGCTCTAGGCCACAGGGACGGTAATGTAGTCATAGTTGCTAATGATATTAAGGATGCTTCTGATTTAAAAGGAAAGACGGTTTCTATTCCTAGTAAACTTTCTTCACATAATATCCTGTTATATCAACTACTCAAAGAAAATAATTTGAAACCATCAGATGTAAATGTTGTGGAGCTACCCCCACCAGAAATGCCAGCAGCTCTTTCCGAGGGTAGAATATCTGCGTATATCGTGGCTGAACCTTTTGGCGCTCTATCAGTATCTAGCAAAAAAGGAAAGGTATTAGCTACCTCACAAGAAATATGGCAAGACTCTTTATGTTGCACATTGGTACTAAGCAATGATTTTATTAATGAAAATAATTCTGTAGCAAAAGAATTTGTTACTGAATATGTAAAATCCGCAGATAAAGCAGAATTAAAAGACGAAGATGTATTTAAAATTGCATCAAAATATATGAATGTTCCCAAAAATGTTCTGAGTACATCACTTAAGTGGATATCCTATAAAGATTTGGCCATTAAAGAAAGTGAATACAAAGTGCTCACTGATTATTTAAAAGAAATGGGTTTATCAGAAAATCCACCTAGTTATGAAGATTTTGTAGATACTTCATTAATAAAGCAATTAAAGTAAGTATATGGAAAATATAAAAAAACTATTACGTGTTATTGTTAGTGTTTCTGTATTAGTAATTTTATGGCAATTGGTATATTCTAGTGGAAGATATGAACCAGCACTTTTGCCTTCTCCAATGGATGTTGTAATGAGTATGGGTGAGTTAATTGCAAATGGTACTTTACTTACCCATATCCTGGTGAGCCTAATGAGATTTCTAAGTGGTTATTTGCTTGCCGCAATTGCTGGTATTGTACTAGGATTAATACTTGGTTGGTATCACAAAGTTTGGGCTTTCGTGAATCCTATTGTTCAATTTTTAAGACCTGTATCTCCCATAGCATGGTTTCCTTTTATTGTTCTTTGGTTCGGTATTGGTGATGCACCTGCTATAGTTATTATTTTTATTGCAGCTTTCTATCCAATACTACTGTCAACTGTGAATGGCGTTCGTAAAGTGGATTCGGTTTATTTGAAAATTGCACAGAACTTGGAGATGAAACAAACACATACACTTACAAAAATTGTTCTACCTGCAGCCTTCCCTATGATTGCCAATGGTTTGCATATGGCTTTAGGATCTGCTTGGGTTTTCTTAGTGGCTGGCGAGATGGTTGGCGCCCAGTCAGGCCTTGGTTATTTAATCATAGACGCTAGAAATTCTCTGCGCTCTGATTTGGTACTAGCGGGTATTATATTTATTGGAATATCTGGACTTGTTTTAGATAGTTTAATTAAGCAATTAGAAAAAACTATAGAACGAAAGTGGGGGGTAAGTCATGCTACAGAGGGAAGATAATTTAATAAACATCCAAGAAGTTTCTAAGAGTTTTGCCCTTAATGATAAAACCCTTTCACTTGCCCTAGACAAGGTGAACCTGACTATTGACCAAGGCGAATTTGTTTGCTTGTTAGGTCCTAGTGGCTGTGGTAAAACAACACTTTTAAACTTGATTGCAGGTTTTGATCTACCTACAACTGGTACGGTTAAAATTAATGAAGTCGTCGTGTGTAAACCATCAATTGAGCGTATTACTATATTTCAAAATTATGGATTATTACCTTGGAGGACTGTCATAAAAAATGTTGAATTAGGTTTAGAAGCAAAGGGAATTCCAAGTAAAGAGCGTAAGCAGATTGCTGAAGAATATCTTGAGTTAGTTGGGCTTTCTGATTTTTCAAATCATCATCCCAGTGAGCTTTCAGGTGGAATGCAACAACGTGTAGCTATAGCACGAGCGTTAGCTATAGATCCAGAAGTTCTACTCATGGATGAACCATTTGGCGCTTTAGATGCGATGACTAGAATGGGAATCCAGGATGAAATTCAAAGGATTTGGATTCAAAAAAAGAAGACAATTGTCTTTGTTACTCATGATATTGAAGAAGCAGTCTTTCTTGCTGATAGAATCGTCGTAATGACACCTTATCCTGGTAAAGTTAAGAATATAATAAATGTACCTTTAGCAAGGAAAAGGGACAGAACAAGCGTGGATTTCTTAAGTATTAGAGATCGGGTTTTTAAAGAATTTGAATTAAGTATATCTAATGAAGCAGAGTATTACTTGTAAATGTAAATAATATCAAAAGACAGTAACCAAAGAGCCTTGGCAATGTTGAATTATACATTGTCAAGGCTCTTTATTTGACACCAGAATACATGCAATGCATTCCCTGCAGTGTTAGCTTCCTATCCTATAAAAAGAAGCCTCTTTCTAACTCAAGGCTCCCTCTTGGAAAACTGATCTGTTGTCATAAAACCTTATTTCTTTATATCGTATATTTTAACTATTTGGTCTGGGTTTGGTCCATTTCCCATGTCATCATCGTTGGCTTCTTTAAACACCCATCCACTACCTTCAAGCTTTGTAACATCTAATCCAGCTTTAACTAGCGGCTCTGCTTTTAGTACAAAAATCATGTCTGCATTATTTAATCCTAGTTTTTCTGTCCATTGTACTTCATTTCCATCGCCTAGTTTTAGTCCATAATGTTTTTGGTCTTCATGATACTTAATCATATCAGTATCTTCTTTTAATAATCTTCTCAATGAATGTTCTGAACCACTGGAAGTTTGTTTTTTATCACTTACATTGTATGGTTTGATTAACCTGTTTGGTAAATCAACACCCATATCATTCTTACCTGCTAGTTCGTACAACCATTCATTTTCATCTAGCTTATCAATATCTAGACCAGCTTTAACAAGAGGATCTGCTAACATAACCATAGCAAAATCTGCCTTATTAGCTGACATATCTTTGCTCCATTCAAACTTTTCGCCAGTAGGTAGCTCAAACCCCCAATGTTTTAGTTCTTCGTGAAAACCCTTCTTTTCTGGATACGCCTTGACAATTTCATTAAAAGCTTTTAGTCCACTGTCTGCTTCTTTGTTCCCTGTTACCGTCCTACTACATCCAACGAATGAACCAATTAAAACTGAAGAAACAATTAAAGCTACTACCTTCTTCGATACCTTCATTCTGCAACCACCTCCAATAATTATATTATGTTATTATGTAGATTATATGAAGAAGTATATCATATAAAATAAAAGGAGAAACTCTTGATATGATTGAGTTTCTCCTTACTTTAAGTTTCATTTATATCTCTTTATAGCAGATAATTATTCTACAGGTTTATTTATTTCTTGTGACTTGTTTTTATCATCACAGCAACTTGACTTTTTATGACCTTTCAACATCATCACCATCATGGGAATCATAATTATAGGGCATATAAATGGTGCTATTACTGCTAACGTAACACTAGTACCAAGACTATATCTTGCGATGAGTGGTAATGATAGTATAATCAATATGGGTATTCCACAACAAATGGCCATATGCTTCATATGCTTCTTTGAGCTGTGATTGTGACCACCTTGTTTTTTTACGTCATCTCTATGAAATTTCATACATTAACCTCCAATGTGCTGTTCAATAAATGAAAGCATTATATTTAACACTATTTTATCGTATCTCTATGAAGAACTAATGTAGACTGATTGATTATGCATGCTAAGCATTTCTTCTCTACTTATAGAACTCATCATGTTCGCCATAGCTCTGTAGCCATTGTCTCCCATGATGTCAATCATTTGAGTGTACTGATCATCTGTCAAATTGTTCATAAACTTAGTTTATTATAAAAGAAAAATCAACGAGTTTACTAATTTTTCTCAGTATGTTATCTTTTGGCACAACTAAATCATAAATATCCATATATGAACTTAGTATAATTTTTTGCTGATAATGAATCATAGTATCACCGACCTTATTTGATACTATAATTATACCAAATAAAGCTTAAAAATACTGAAAATCAGTAATTTTGAGCTTTATACTTCTTTAGGTTCAGGAGAGCTCACTTTTTCAGTGACCTCGTAACAAATACTCTTTTTTATTTTCAGATTAAGTGTCATAACTTAACAGTATTGACACCACTAGAGACATGACATAGAAGCAATACATAGAGTGGTGTCATAACTTATAGTTAAAACGTCGTTGAATAGGGTAGTAAAAATGAGTAAAGTTTATGGATATTGCAGAGCTAGTACTAAGCGTCAGGAAACGAATGGTAATGAACTTGAATCACCGCAAAAATAGACATTAGCTAACCATAATTTCTAAGATACTACCCTAAAATATCACCATATAGAATGTTGAGTTGGTCCATACCATACGGAGCATATTCAAACTATATAATAAATTGCACACTTACATTTTTAATACCGTTCTCTTTAATACCTATATTACAATTTAAAAATACTTACTTCTTGCTCTAAAGATACTGATAAATCTTTTAATTCCTTAGCTGAATTAGCTAATTCAATAATAGTTGCACCTAATTCTTCTATTGAAGCTGTTGTTTCTTCAGTAGAAGCGGCATTTTCTTCAGAAATTGCGGAAAGATTTTGAATTACATCTACAATGGATGCTCTTGAATGATCAAGTATGACTGTTTTAGTTTGTATCTCTTGAATCCCACCCATAGAGGAATTAATTCCATTACTTACTTCAGTGAATTTATTTTTGGTTTCATTTAATTTCTCCTGTTGCTCTGCAACGATTCCTTTTACTTCTTCCATAATTTCAACAGTCTTTTGAGAATCTGTTAATAGCGTACTAATAAATTGTTTGATTTTTTGGGCAGAACTATTAGATTGTTCTGCAAGCTTTTGAATTTGCTCAGCAACAACTGAGAATCCTCTTCCTGCTTCTCCGGCGCGCGCTGCTTCTATGCTCGCATTTAATGAAAGTAGATTAGTCTCTACTGCAATAGAGGTAATAATCTCAACGGCTTGCTTGATTTGTTGTGCAGAATCATTAGTAGTATCTGTCTGCTGTGCAACCCTAGTAACTGCTTCTATTGTTTTAATATTGGAATCATTTAAACCTTCAATGATATGTGCGGCTTCCTTACCACAAACATCCATTTTTGAGACGTTTGAATGAAGTAATTCTACGTTACTCACAATATCTTGAATTAATTCTCCCATCTTAAGGATATTTGTAGATGCAGTTTGTGTTTCTTCAGCCTGTGACATAGCACCACTCGAAATATCTTCTATTGCCCTACTTACCTCATCAGTTGTCGAACTTGTCTGTGCCGCAGTCTCATCTAAAAGATCTGCTGAACTCGCTAGGGTATTAACAGAAACCATAATATTACCAATAACAGTTTTCAAAGAATCCTTCAGCTTTTCCACAGATTGCCCTATGCTTCCAATTTCATCTCTCCGTTTAGTTACCTTTTCATCAATTTCATCAGAAAGATTTCCCTGTGCAACTTCACCAAGAGACTTAGTCACACTATGTAAAGCTTTAATGATGCTTCTAGCAACTAAAACACAAACAATACTTGCCAATATCATAATGATTAAAGCTATGACGGAAATTTTTATTACTTCGCTTTTGATTTGTGAAGATATCACTGTACTTGGTTTTCCTGCAAACATCATGCCAACTGTGTTACCTGCGCTATTTTTTATTGGTGAATAGAATCCGTAGTAAGGTATACCTTCTACTAAAACATCTGTAGCAAAATACTCTTGTCCCTTATTTAAAACTTCCGCTACAACGATCTCTGAAGCTTGGGTTCCAACTAACCGATCGCCCTTACTGTCTACAATAGATGTTGCAACTCTAGTATCTCCAAAAAAGAGGGTTGTATCTACTTCTGTATTCTTTTTAAGCTGGTCCATCATAGCATAATTTCCAGTAATCATTTCTTCACCTTTGACAACGTTTCCACTCGCGTCCTGTGCGTAATCTCCTTGGTAGCTATTTTCATAAGCACCGATTAAGGAAAAGGAAGTACTTTTCAATCCAGCTGCTACTTGCTCCTGAATACCTTCAGTTAAGTTTACAGCAGCAAACAAGGTTACTACGGTTCCTAATATCAATACGGGTATAACTGACATACATAGTAATAGTGCCATTAAACTAGTTTTTTTATTTTTCATTAATTCTCCTCCTGCGATATGCCTCTAGAACTCCGAATCTAAGTCATTCCTACGTTCTTGATGATAGATTGTACATTTATACAATATCATTTACAGTATCATTGTGCCTGTAAATTCAGTGTAATTAATTATACTTGTTCTCATGTGTCATTCACGTTTCTAATATCGGCAGGTCAATGTCATAAAGCTTAACTGTAATAAATTTCAAGTTATATGCCGTAGAAATAAAACAAAATAATTAAATTAATTCA